>Ga0123357_10014355_pt1 | contig 10333 bp, 7 predicted proteins | sample TergutEmb28metaG_FD_89873 | JGI IMG/M metagenome (GOLD analysis project Ga0123357, IMG submission 89873) | Embiratermes neotenicus P4 segment gut microbial communities from Petit-Saut dam, French Guiana - Emb289 P4 | ecosystem: Host-associated > Arthropoda: Insects > Digestive system > Gut ... | reverse complement strand
TTCCTTTCCTCCCGCAATGTCAGCGACCAAGTTTCACACCCATACAAAACAACCGGCAAAATTATAGTTCTATATATCTTGATCTTTAAATTTTTGGATAGCAACCTGGAGTGTAACAGCAATAGTATTACGTATTCTGAGTGTATGTTTGTAGCCTTAGTTACCCAACATGCAATGCGCATGCGCCATATTGTCACTGTGGTCTGTACGGCTCTACAGTATTCTTCCATATTATCTCAGAAATGTGGAAGAATTATGTCTGTATTTCCAGAAACCGAGGTAAGCCAGTTCTAACAAGTGAGTTGTGAATGTCCGTTCATCGAGTTGTTATCTGTGGCTGTTGGCCTTTCTTTAGGTCAGCTGATCAAGGGGATATCATGGAACAAATTTTGTATTCGTATACTTAGGTGTTCACAGAGTCACACTCTGTAAGGCAGCTCTATTTTCACAATGTCGTGAGAACTTCTAATGTAATCCTTGCGGACGTACCAATTGGTTAGGAAGAGGAAATACATAGATATTAATAGAAAACGTAGCATGAAAGAGAAAGCGATATAGAGTATTAGTAAGGAATTCTATTACTTACACAATTAAATAAAGTGCAGTATATGTATTTGTGTACTTACCATTAGAATACAAAATACAACAGATCATAAAGTTTCTTGAAGATGGGACCGATAAGTCGGTACCAAACTACCAACCCACGCTGCACAAAATAGGGTTACCCTGGAGTTATTCTTGCCGCGTTTGTCTTGTACAAAGACATGATGATGGATTAGTTAATTAATCCGAAACATGTAGCCTGTACCTCCAAAGAAACTGTATGTTGTGTCTGACTGAAAACTTACAATTTTTTTTCCTCAGTTAAAATGTAAGGTAAATCTGTCCCTGTCGACGCCAAGAAGGCGTATTGTGGGAGTATAATTATAAGTCCACTCATTAGTAACGTTAAATGGTAAACAATTAACCTCTTAAAGTATTAATTTATTTGGTAGTCCTAACGGATAAAAATGAACGAGTGTTTTTCTTGTATATTTTGTCTATTTTACCAATATATTAAGGATGTGTGACGTACACACAATTGTCTGTGGACAATCGCTTTGAATTTGGTTTTTACTTCTATAAAAAATGGAAATATTGTTCAGATTTTACTGTGCTGAGGAAGTTCCTCTGTCAGTAAATGTCTGCACAGCAACTTGTAAGCATGAGAATTTCTGGCCTGCAGATTTGCATTTAAATAGCAATATTTTGTTTGCGGAGTTTCTCATTTTCCAAGCATTCCTTCTAGAAAAATTACTTTTGAAGTCAATTAATTATTATTTCTCCTGCGCACTACAAAATTCTTGTCCTCCTTCAGGACTTGTAATTAAAACAGAATGGAAGAACAGAAATAAGATAGTAATTCCGATCAAATGAAAGCAGGTTGGAATAGAATTCAAAATAAATATACAAACAACAATACTATAAATTTACGTTGATTTTATTGAAACCTCTTTCGATCCTCTTGCCTTTGTAATTAAGCATGAACTTTATATTTTAAAACTTTAAGAGTCTTGACGAACCATCCTGGATCTTGTTAATACTAAATCGCAATAGCTACGATTAAGTGACACGAAGGACGAGCGGGTCAAGTACACTGAACGCAACTAGAGAGGCAAATATCATCATACCTAACTGAAATACTGACTGAGTAACTAACTAACTAACTAACTAACTAACTAACTAACTAACTAACTAACTAACTAACTAACTAACTAACTAACTAACTAACTAACTAACTAACTAACTAACTAACTAACTGACCGACCGACTGACTGACTGACTGACTGACTGACTGACTAACTAACTATTTAACCAAGCAACCAAGCAACTAACAAAAGAACTAAATAATTAATCAACAAACGCCGTGGAGCATAACCGTCACTGTGGTCTGGTTGGCGGGACGGACGGGTTAAATCACAGTAAATGCAAAACCGAACCGCCTAAATTAGTATGTGGTTCTTTACAGCTTATTCTAACTTCAAAACGTGGCCATATGCCACATAATACCATCTGAGGTGCTGCGAGTTGGACATCCATGCTTTAAAGTCCAGTGGTCATTATACGTATGACCAGGTTTAAGGCTGAAACATCTGAATTTTCCAAGCCAGTGTATTTATTTGCTCCAGGTGACTCGTAAAGTAACGGAACACATTTACTTATAGAAGACTAACCTTCTGGGTTTATACAGAAAATAACCTGTGTTCTTTGTGAGGTACTAACTGAAGGTTAGTACACATATTCTGTTTATTTTAGTGCACTTCGGACAGGGGTCGTAGGAAATGGAAATAATTTAGAAAGCCATATAATACAGGCCCCATAAGTTTCATTCACGGGTCTTGTTCTCAGACTTTCCTGAAACTCTAAGCAACGTCTCCCAGTCTAAACCATCATATGCCGGTGTATTATTAATCATTGTTTACCCAAAGGGATAGTTAGATTTTGAACAATAGGCCTGTATCTCAGCTCCAACTGTAAAGCAAGGCGATTTATCCTGTTCAGTGAACACAGTGTCTTTACGATAAAAGGCAGTCTAACGAACATTGTCTTACTTACTGTAGAACACTGGCACTTTGTAGTTCAATATCTGGCTCAAAACAGAAGCGGTGTTTGTGCAGGTAATCAATGTGTTTAAAGCTGATACGTAATATTATGTGTGTTCAGGCACCTCGCAGTGAAAATATTTGGAGACAAAAGTTGTATATTTTGACGTAAATAATAAAGGACACAATAATAAGTAACTTAGGGTTTACGGTCTGTGTTCACCATCGTGATGATTTACTCTGGAAGAATAAGATTGGCGGGACTTGTAGCATGCATGGTGGAAACGAAAGTTGCGTAGTGAATTTTGATTGGAAATCCCCAAACTAAGAGGAAAACTGTAAGATGATAGGGTAATATTAAAATGGTAAAAGGGTATTAATAGTGTTCAAGTACCTTCGGATAGGACACCATGGCAGAACTTTGTGAGAACGGTTTTCAAAAGTTCTTTCGTCACGGAAATATGACCTTCAGACCGTCCATGTTCGCGGTAAAGTAGGAAATTCTGGAATGTTCCGTCGTACTTCCTTACTCCATGGTGCAGGGTCCTTCTTGAGAAGCTAACTGGTTTGCAGCTAGTCAAGAAATTCCCCGCATTTCACGGAAACCGAAGGTTCATTACCACACGGAATTTTCCGTCTACATTGTTTAATTATCTTTCAAAGCGGAAAAGCTGCGGAAAAGCTGTTTTTGACATTAAATGTATGTTATTTCTACAATTCATATTCGAAATATTCCTGCTTTTGTAATTATTTAGGAAGATAGGTTCGACGTGAGCCCATAAACGCACGCATTTCTTGACGTAAAAAATAAAAATTCTGCGCAGACCATGAAGACTTTGAAGTGCGGGCGGCGGCGGGCAGAGACAGAGCAACCCTCATTCTTAACTTTCGTACTAGATGGAGAGGTCTTGATAAGAATTTTTCCCTTTAGGTGCCTTCGAAAAACTGTGAACAGCGAAAGTTTTCTTCGTCACGTCTCTCGGCTCCCACTGGACGGATTTGTATGAAATTTGATGTTTGAGTATTTTTCGAAAATGTGTGGAAAAAAGGTTCGTTAACATCTGATAAGAACAACGGGTAGTGTACATGAAAACCGATAAGCATTTGTGATCATATCTCGGTCAATTCTTCTTAGAATGAGAAACGTTTCGGATAAATTTGTAGAGAAAATCAGAACACACGTTCTATGTACAATGACTTTTTTTTTAAGTCGTGCCGCTTCTGAGATAATGTGGAAGAATACTGTAGAGCCGGACAGACCACAGTGACAATATGGCGCATACGCATTGCATGTTGGGTAACTAAGGCTACAAACACACACTCAGAATACGTAATACTATTGCCGTTACACTCCAGGTTGCTATCCAAAAATCGAAAGATCAAGATATATAGAACTATAATTTTGCCGGTTGTTTTGTATGGGTGTGAAACTTGGTCGCTGACATTGCGGGAGGAAAAGAAGCTGAGGTTGTTTGAGAACATGGTGTTGAGGAGAATATTTGGACCTAGGAGGGACGAGGTAACGGGGGAATGGAGGAGACTGCATAACGAGGAGCTAAATGATTTGTACTCCTCGCCCAATATTGTGTGGGTGATAAAATCGAGAAGAAAGAGATGGGCTGGGCATGTGGCGCGTATGGGCCAGGAGAGGGGGTTTATGGAGTCTTGGTGGAGAAACCAGAGGGAAAGAGACCACTGAGGAGACCTAGACGTAGATGGGTAGATAATATTAGGACGGATCTCCAGGAGGTGGAATGTGGGTATATGGACTGGATTAAGCTGGCCCAGGATAGAGACAGGTGGTGGACGCTTGTGAGTGCGGTAATGAACCTTCGGGTTCCGTGAAATGAGGGGAATTTCTTGACTAGCTGCAAACCAGTTAGCTTCTCAAGAAGAAATCTGCACCATGGAGTAAGTAAGTATGTAAGTATTGCTGTTACACGGCAACTGTTTGCACGACCGACCCTCAATATTACGCTATTTGTACATTGCCCGTGTTGTATTGACTGTTTCAGTCACTTGCGTGTGGACAAAAATTTTTAAGCTCGCATTAATAAATGCGAGGTATCAGGCTACCGCCGCGGTTTTGCACGGAATAGGAACGGTAGTTGGTTACAGACATATCGGGACAGCATGTCGATGCAATTTTCACTGGTTCTTTAATTGTTACATACGAACAATTTTGGCGATGGTTTCAGGAATACTTTTACAACATTTACATGCGAACGTAACAAAGCCGGCTAATGAGGGAACTTATTTAAAATGACATACACACTAGGATGTCACGATACTGGAAGTCTACCCTTTGTAAATCGTGAAAAAGCTAAAGATATCCCATCACAGGCCTGGACAGGCCTTTAGGAATCCAAGGGTTTGAGGTTCCAAAAATTTTTAGACAATCGACACACCAAGGTGGTAAATTTGTCGGCTCTACGCACCGGCCGTTTTTATCCCCAGGAGACATCTCTGTTACTCATTTCTGTGAGAAACTGAGTCGAACCCAGGGCCAAGGATTAAGTCAATACAAAATCCCAATGAAGTCATCGGGACTCGAACGCACAATATTCCGGCTTATGCAGAATTGCCTCTAACAAACTGCGCCACAGCGTACCGCCGTTATAAAGTATAGTGGACCAAAAAAATGTGGACTTTGTTGGGAGAAGTTTAGATTTTGATTTGTCTGTAGCTCTTTATGAGACATCGCACTTCTATAATATCACCCCAATATTGCCGGATCGTACCCCTTGAATTTAATGGGGATGTGTTAGAAGGATAGTGTAGTGTCTTCAACGTGTTGAAGACAGGGCTGGGAGTATCATTCTTCATGACTGTTTCGTACTAACCCTTATCGAGTAAGTACCTAAATGATGAGTCCCGGTGACAATGAAGACCACGATATAGAGCAGTTGATGACGTCATAATTCCCTCTTCTTTGAATTCACTTAACGTGACAGCAGATCCAACCTCTAAAGCGCGGCATATTTCCACGCTCATTCTCCCTTAAGACCTCTCTATAAAGAACAAGATATAACTGTACATTTAACAGGGGTTACCAAAGTGTTTCCAGAGAAACAAATATTTGTCACAAAGTAGAGAGTCTTAGTAACGGTACACTGCGACAGCATGTGATCATGTCTGGGAAAAATAAACGTAGACCGGAACAGTAAATGCACTTTAAACTTAAGCCCTTTGATCCTTTCATATTCGTATCGTAGTTAAAAATGCGGTGTGTTCCGCTATGTCGATGGGCTGATGGTTGCTGATGTATCTAAGGATCGTAGTGCTGGAGTGGAATGCGAAAGGACCGCAGCATTCTGAAGCTGTGTGGAACTCTACCTAGGCAAATGTGGTCTTTCTGATACACACTCGTACCATAGAAGTTACTGTTTTGTCCCTTACGTCATCTGTTTTTCTACTCAGAACTGCTGTTCCATCCACATATTGCAAAATGCGATATAATTTCGGGAGTTGCGGAAATGTCGTTAAATCCAAACTGGTCTTACATAAAGACAACGGACCCAATCTCCTTACTAGAACAGAAAATAAGGGTAGAGTATTCTTGATTTCAAACTTTCGCCATGTTCTGAATGTTATATTCTTTATTTTGGGTATTCCTTGGTGTCGGAATTTTATATGCGGAAGTTTCGAAACACTCTGTCTGGTCCATCTTCATAGGCGGTGTAAGCAGGACGAATCTGCTTACACCGCCTATGAAGATGGAACAGACAAAATGTTCCGAAACGTCCGCATATAGATTTCCGATGCCGAGGATCACCCAAAAGAAACAACAAAACAAGGGCACATTACTTTTGAGTTATTATATTGAAATGTATTACATTAAAGAGGGACCGCGGTAGCTCAGTGGTTAAGGAGCTGTGCTACAAATTGGTAGGTCGCTGGCTCGATCCCAGCCGGTGTCAGTGGATTTTTCATTGACATAAAATCCTTCCGATCGCTCTATGACCCTGGGGTCGAATCAGCCTCTAACAGAAATGAGTACCAGGAATATTTCCTGGGGGTAAAGGCAGCCGGTGCGTAAGGCTGACAACCTACCACCATCCTGTGCCGTTGTCACGAAATCTAGGAACCTTAACTTCCTGGAACCCTCTGGGCCTGTCCAGGCCTGTAACGGGATTGCTTTACCTTTTTATTACATTAAAGTCAATCGTTTTGTAAATTTTAATTGACATAATTTTGGAAGTTCGCGACTGAAAATGGGCGGCTATAATTTTCGCTAAATTCTTGCCCCCATCGCGCAGTCTCTTATGTTTAAAGTGCCGGATATTCCATCTCTGTCCCACGAGACGCCTTTAAGTAGCCCTTAATGCAGCCTTCTCTGATGTATGAAGCACAGCAGGATTAGCTGCAAATTTACCCAATAAGATTAGAGCTTAGGAAGCATGCGCGTATGTAAGTTACATACAGCAAGCAGATGACTAATTCAGTTTATCCAAAACGACGGGACAAATTCAACATTAATCGGAATTTTAGCGTCCATAATCATTTGAAAGCAGAAGTAAATGTGACACGAAATGCGCGTGCGCGGTTATCAAGCACTCCAATGTGCATTTTATGACACCTACTTTTATTTAGTTCTGACTTGGTATAAATTGTAAATTGTATAACATGCGTGCTACCGGTCTTACCGACTCGAAACGGGCTTCGGAAAAAATCACCTAGAATACTTGTTATAATAACGTTAAGGAACAGTAATTCAGTCAGTGCTACAAATATTTAAATTATTCCGTCTGTGTCGAACAGCCATTTAAACTCGTGCAAGAGTGAACATTGACTGGAGCATAAAAGGTAAAGGTCGAATTCAACCTAACATAGGCCACGAAAGCCCAGACGAGACGTAGAGGTATAGCTATACTTACTTACTCCATGGTGCAGAGTCCTTCTTGAGAAGCTAACTGGTTTGCAGCTAGTCGAGAAATTCCTCGCATTTCACGGAACCCGAAGGTTCATTACCGTACTCACAAGCGTCCGCCACCTGTCTCTATCCTGGGTCAGTCCTATCCAGTCCATATACCCACATCCCACCTCCTGGATATCCTTCCTAATATTCTCCACCCATCTACGCCTAGGTCTCCCCAGTGGTCCCTTTCCCTCCGGTTTCCCCACCAAGACCCTATACATCCCCTCCCCCATAGCTATACTCTTGCTTTAAGCTTGACAGTAGATGAGTGTGGGTGGTCAGCGCTACACTACGGCCGCTTTATCACCGAAAAAGAATCCGGTACCCATTGTGCAGAAGGCTGGGCGGTCTGCAGGGCAGGTAGAGAGGAGTGCGGGTAATCTCTCTACCCACCGGAACTAGATCTCCGGATCTTCCAGCCCGCAACAGTCGCTATACCGACTACGCTATTCCGGCCCATTTTATTTGCAGTATATACACACACATATGTTATAAACACATGGCTTGTTAACTTGCTTTCACCTGTAACATTGGTGTCAGTTTCTTTCACATAAAAATCAGTTTACTGATTTCAGACATCTTTTGATTTTATGCCGATATTATGTGGCTGGAATTATCTTCGAAATTTGTAACGTACATCTTTTGCTGTTGGGGACCGCGGTAGCACAGTGATTAAGGTGCTGTGCTACAAATCGGAAGGTCGCTGGTTCGATTCCAGACGGTTTCATTGGAATTTTTCATTGACATAATCCTTCCGATCGCACTCTGGCCCTGGGGTCGACTCAGCTTCTAACAGAAATGACTATCAGGAGCATTTCCTGGGGGTAAAGGCGGTCGGCGCCCAAGGCTGACAACCTTACCACCATTCTGTGCCGTTGTCACGAAATCTGGGAACCTTAATTCCTGGAACCCTCTGGGCCACTCCAGGCCTGTAACGGGGCTGTTTTACCTTTATCTTACATCTATTGCTATTAGGAAGCAATGAGAACTATGTGAATGTATTATTTTTCTTGTATTTCCTTAAATATAAAACATCGAACCACGTTTAAAATAAAACTGTAGATTAGAATTAGATTTGTATTGTGCAATACTGTAGGAAGTAAGAGCTTTTTTAAGAGACAATTTATAATACAAGATCGATTTTAACTCAATGCGAGGTAGGGACTGGAGTGTCTGACCAATTGAGAACAAAATGAAATTCGTTTTTCAAACTTTGTTATGTGCGTCTATACCAGAATTAATTGGAACCCATTCAGTAGTTTCGGAAAGGCAACAGACGGACAGATACGTTCTCTCCATTATACAACTTCATTTTATGCACTTCGTCCGCAGATGTATAACAGGGAGTAATTTTTTAATTTTTAAGTGAGGCATCCCTGTTTTGTTTTATATGATCAATATATGTAGTGTAAAATCATAAAATTGTATAGTCATACACAACTCTCAGTTTATTAGAAGTATTGGTTGTATTTCTAGCTACATGTTTCGGCTCATATACAGAACCATCTTCAGGCTATTCTTCAGTACAATTGTTGGTGCTCGTAACTTTCCCAGCACCAACAATTGTACATACAAACCACTCTAAAGACTAGTCTAAAGATGGCTCTGTATATGAACCGAAACATGTAGCTAGAAATACAACTAATACTTCTAATAAACTGAGAGTTGTGTATGACTGTATAATTTTATAATTTTACACTGTGTATATTGCACAGGGAGTAATGAAATTTTTCTTGACGCCTTTTTGTAAAATAAATCTAGGTTTCAGATATATTGAAGTGGTCATAAGTATACGAAAATTGCGCTCATATTTCATATTGTTAACACATGTATAGCCTACATGTGAAACATAATACGATAAAAATATCACCTTCCCGGTTCTTAGATAATATTTAACGGACAGTGCTTAGCGTACAAGTGAATAAACGTTTAGACAATTATGCTTTTTATGTCCACACTTTCTCTTGTGCAGTTTTTTAACCCTTAGCGTACCGTATTAAATCTCATCTGTAAATCCCAGCGCGCCGAATTATTCTGCGGGGTATTTAAATTTTGCGCATGCTTTTCGAAAATCTTGAATATTTCGAGATAAAACTAAGCGAGATAAATTTGTGAAACAGAAAGAAATTTGTGGGGAAGGAATCAGACATTGCTCAGGGTGCCTTAAAAATGCTGTAGTGTCTTTATTGCGTAATGGAGAACATACGTTTTTAAAAAGTTGTAAATATCCATTTTTTACTTACATTGTGGTCGAGGCTCCAACAGTCGGCACGGAGAACGAACGAAAAGATGTCTTATAAGTGGTTTTTTGTGTGGTAATCTTCAAAACAACTTCAGTCCATACAAAGCGCCACGTCACGCTTCACACATTTGAATACCACGGTTCGCGTCACGCCCTTCGCTGAACACACTCGACAGTGCTGCTGCTTAGTGTTGCGGCCAGGCCAGTGCTTATTGCGACGTGTGTCCAGTCTTCCGATGTTAGTAGAAGTGAGGGCTGGTCTCCCTACAGGCATGGATGGTCGTGGCTCATGCCCAGACCGTGCCAGCATCTCTCTTATAAGGGTGAGACGAAAATCTCTGTGTGAAATTTTCTTCCCACCACATGAAGATAAAGGATGTAACTGTAGACAATGGCCAGGTCTAACAGGTGGAAAAAGAGCTTTTTTGTCCACTTCCATGTTCGGCGGCTGGTCCTGTAGCTATTGGCCAACCTATCCGAATTGTCAACGTGCCCCATGTGACGGTTATAATCCGCCACAATTGCCGGCTTTATCACATTCCCGTGTTCATCGCGATAATTGCCTTCTCTGGGTGGATCGTGAATGTTTGT
>Ga0123357_10014354_pt1 | contig 10334 bp, 5 predicted proteins | sample TergutEmb28metaG_FD_89873 | JGI IMG/M metagenome (GOLD analysis project Ga0123357, IMG submission 89873) | Embiratermes neotenicus P4 segment gut microbial communities from Petit-Saut dam, French Guiana - Emb289 P4 | ecosystem: Host-associated > Arthropoda: Insects > Digestive system > Gut ... | reverse complement strand
CCGTCTTTATTGCTCAGCTCCAACACATTATTGGTGTCACCCTCTTTATTGCTCAGCTCCAACACATTACTGGTGTCAACCTCTTTATTGCTCAGCTCCTACACATTACTGGTGTCACCCTCTTTAATGCTCAACTCCAACATTTTATTGGTGTCACCCTCTTTATTGCTCAGCTCTAACACATAACTGACATCACCCTCTTTATTGCTCAGCTCCAACACATTACTGGTGTCAACCCATTATTGCTCAGCTCCAACACATTACTGGTGTCACCCTCTTTAATGCTCAGCCCCAACACATTACTGGTGTCACCCTCTTTATTGCTCAGCTCCAACACATTACTGGCATCACCCTCTTTATTGCTCAGCTCCAACACATTACTGGTGTCACCCTCTTTACTGCTCAGCTCCAACACATTACTGGTGTCACCGTCTTAGCTCCAACACATTACTGGCGTCACCCTCTTTATTGCTCAGCTCCAACACATTACTGGCATCACCATCTTTATTGTTCAGTTCCAACATATTACTGGTGTCACCCTCTTTATTGCTCAGCTCCAACACATTACTGGTGGCACTCTCTTTATTGCTCAGCTCCAACACATTACTGGCATCACCCTCCTTATTGCTCAGTTCCAACACTTTACTGGTGTCAACCTCTTTATTGCTCAGCTCCAACACATTACAGGTGTCACCCTCTTTAATGCTCAGCTCCAACACATTATTGGCGTCACCTTCTTTATTGCTCAGCTCCAACACATTACTGGCATCAACCTCTTTATTGCTCAGCTCCAACACATTACTGGTGTCACCCTCTTTACTGCTCAGCTCCAACACATTACTGGCATCACCCTCTTTATTGCTCAGCTCCAACATATTACTGGCATCACCATCTTTATTGTTCAGCTCCAACACATTACTGGTGTCACCCTCTTTATTGTTCAGCTCCAACACATTACTGGTGTCACCGTCTTCATTGCTAAGCTCCAACACTTTACTGGTTTCACCCTCTTTACTGCTCAGCTCCAACACATTACTGGTGTCACCCCCTTTTGCTCACCAACACATATAATTCATACTGTCACCCCCTTTCTCTGTTACATTGAAAACACCTTCCTTGCAGTACTAAGTACTAAGAGAAAGAGCTTTATTGCCTCTTACAAGATGCATGACATGCTATTCTATGAAGGTTTCTAATAATGGAACTACGCTTATGTACATAAATACAGGCTCTCATATTAAAATCTTGGGGTGAGCCTGTACCTACACAATGCTCTAGGCTGCATTAAAGCTGTACAAAATAAAGAGCTGTGGACCCAGAAGAATGCAGAATATGACTGCCAGTAATTCCCTGTAAATAACATTACATGCTTTTTGACATGCACTGCAAAGTAAATGATGCACTGCATGCTCTAACAGTAACCCCAACCTACCTATTTGATTCATTGGTCTAGAAATGGGATTTGGAGCAGCAGGCTGTGTATACTGTTAACTGGTAGTTATCGGGTTAAAACTCACTTCAATAAAGGTGAGGTTTTTTCAGACACTTGTTAGTGGCAGTCACGGCAGCAAAACTGGTCTCACTGAGGGTGACATATTTTATTATAACCACTTTTTTTTACACGCACACACATGCACACACACACACACACACACACGCCTGCTTATATAACAAATACGCAAATATTCATAGCACACACTCGAAAGAAAAGTCACAGTGACAGGTGTAAAACTGTACAGGGGGCAATACACGTCACTCCATTTCACTAGCAATTTCTAAGATTACTGCATAAAATTATAAGTAAAAGTCGAAGGCAATGTTCTCTGATAGGTACAGAGCACGTATTTTGAAGGAAATGAATATCACAGACATCTAACCACATGCTTCTGTGTGTTAAGTATAATTTCTCTCCAATACAATACCACACAGTGGCTAGTTAATAATAATAATAATAATAATAATAATAATAATAATAATAAAACAAAGGAGAACGAAATTGGAAAACCGCTCTTGCCACCAGTATTTCCACACATTTATTCACAAGTACATAACAAAAGAACCTGATTCACAAAGAGGCATCATATAATATGTGCAACTAGGTCTTAAAAAATAGTGAAATACTGGTGAGGAGAACTGCAGCTGACCTTACAAAGACAGTAGCAAATTGTGCCTTCTTCCTCATTAAGGTACACTGTACTAATGTACCTATGATGAATAAGATACAACTAACTGTGCAAACCTGTTAGAGTTGTCCAAGTACAGTTCTGATGTCCAGACGTTTAGCCTAACCCATCATGATTTGCTGTATGGTTGGCTGGACAAGGCCTATATTCTTCAGCAATATAATTCATTCCTGCAACACATGAACAAACACACTTGTAATGTAGTACAATTTTGTTCAATAAAGAAACAGCTTCTCAAGTATGAATGCTGCACTTTAAGGTACAATGGGTGTATTTATTCTATGACACATAGGTGCTTGGCAGCTTTGTGACTGCCCAGTACCCAAACACCACAAGAACAATTACTCAAAAGTTCTGACCAGGATCAGTGGATTTTATTAGGCGCATGAGGTAAATATTCCGAAAACCTGAAACACCTCTAAAAAATGTGTAGATTTTTTACTGCTAGCTAATTTAACAGTGAATGAAGCAGGATAGGAATATTACAAATGGTGAAATGGGACGAATGTGGGAGTAAATGCTTCTGTAATGTGTTATGGTCATCAAGAACCAAGGCAGGGAGTGGATAAAAATATGAAATGCCCCAATCAGGCACACTAAATGGTCACATGACAAATCTGAACATGAGTGCTAATGACTGTCAGGCAATACTGGACTAATATGTGTATCCAAAGAAGTTCCATCATGTACAACATAGTTTATTACAAAGGTGACTAGTTTTAGCACATTTTTTGGGCCATCATCAGACCTGTATACCAGAACCCATAAAAAAAGCCTATACAAACTATCTATTAACCTTACAGAAAGAGACCTTTTCCTTTACACTGATGTATAAAACCTTGTAAAAATGCATATGGTAGTGGAAACAATGTGTGTGTGTGTGTGTGTGTGTGTGTGTGTGTGTGTGTATATATATAAAAACAGAATTATGATCAATAATCAATAAAATAAAAGAAGTAGGCAGATTAGAATTAATCTGCCCCTTCCAAAGTGAGTTCTCCACATTGTGTAATCTAGTGCTTTCTCTTTCAGTTTCCAGTATCCTCTCCTATGCTTCAGGTCATCCAGTATCTGCTCATGTATGCCTTCTAGTCTTTCCTTGCTCTCTCTCTCTCTCTCTCTCTCTCCCTCCCTCTCCACATATACTTACATACATACATCTCAAAATTTAATGAATCAGGGGTCTTACTATTTGTAAACCCTGCTCATCTGGCACTTGAAGAGGGCAGTACCAAACATGTTCAAAAAGGCCTCCAAGGGTGCCTGCACATCAATTGTTGTCATATCCCCTAACTCCTTGTCTCATAACTCTATCTACTTACTCAATTATTAAGACTCCATAAAACACAGACAAGGATGCTATGACCCTGACACAGCAGATGAAGGAGATATCCCAATGGAATATTCCTCTGATTAGCTAAATAGCCCAAATACAGGAGCAGTAACAAAAAATTACTTTTAAGAACCAAGGTCAGTATATGTGCCATCTGATAACCCAGAATCTTTGGTAATTCAACGCCTGTCCCTGCCCAGTACCGTGCACGTAAGATTAATGTTATTTTGCTGCATAAATAAATAAATAAATATATATATATATATATATATACACACAGGCAATTTCTGGTCTAATAATGAGGAGATGATGGTGATGAGACAGAGCAGGTTAATGAAATGTTGCTTCTTAAATAAATCTTGATGCAGCTGATGATATAAGATGATATCTGTATATTCATTTAACATGAAAGTTTAAAAATTTACACAATACCCCTGTTGTTAGTGTCAACTTCTCTACCCATGGTTATTTCCCATACTGCAGTTACATGATGGCAATTAACATGGGCCCACAAATAAAAAACTTCATGTGTTTAAATATAGAATTGTGATTAAACACTGCATCTTCCTACTACATCACATCTTGCCACGTCATTAGTATCCCTGGCTGGGCACTACCAATTAATCCTAATGTATGTCTCAAAACAAATCCAAAACAGCAACAACAGCAACCTGCCTGAATTACAAGGGTTGCGAAACACCAATCCTATCAACATGCACACAAACCACAAATTGTTGGAACAGGTCAAGTTCATGAATATGAATTCATGTGTAATTTGCAGAATTTTGTGCTCTATGGCCAAACTTGAAGAAAATTTTGTTACTGCAGCTGCTGGTTTTGAAATATCATTCTCTTATGCAAGGCATCTTGTGACAGTGTAGCGAACATTCTCACTTAGCTTCCATTTTGTTCTCTTACTCTTTAGTAAATGCACACTTTTAAAAGGTGTTTTGTACAGAAGTGGGCCAGCAGACCTAACTTCATTTACATGTTTATTGTTGCCTTATGTGCCAGGAATTGTGACCCTAGTACATTTGCAGGAAACTCTCACACTTTTAAGCATATTAATAATTTGCCTAAGATTCAGCTCAATTCACAAACACTTAATTACAAAAAGGAAATAAATATGTACTGAGGATTGCTCTATAAGAATGAATTACAAACACTGTATTTTTAGCTGTACATAATCATGTATTTACAGTACTGTAACTTGTTTCATATCCAAATGCCAAGTGGTGGAATGATGGCTCAGTGGTGTGTGTGTGTGTGTACAAAATTACACACTGCTTAGCAATATAACCATACCTACTTAAATGACAACCTGTACTCAACTTCTATTTGGTATTACTGCATTACAATTTGTTAGGAGACAACTCTGAAACTGAACAATAACTATTCATGTTAGGATTATAACCTCAGTAGTATTTACTGATGACAATGGGATGAAGTCCTGACAGGGTTGTACAAAGATGAAATAGCAGAATTCAGCTGGAGGCATACTGGTGCTAGCCAATAATCACCAAGTGACAAAAGCCTGTAAACAGGAATGAAGATGAAGTGTAAGGGCTACTTCAGGATATAGTACAGAACAGAAATGTTACTTGTTTCCATAGTCACAAGTGTTTACAATACTAGTCACCAATGCCATGGCTATGTATTTGTGTTACATAACCTAACTTTATTACTGAATACATTATACTGAGAAATCACGTAGCATGTGATGGAAAACTAACAGTATGGGTGCCAATGCAGATAGAAACTGTAATGTATGTGAGGATTGCCAAGAAAGCAAGCAAGATATGCTGGAAGCTGAGGCATATTACACCCATTACCTATGTCCCTTTCTTCCTGCAGGTTTGCAAGATGTTGCATGATTGTGTGTTATGCCATTGCCTTGCATATAATCAGACAAAACATGTGGGAGAGGCTGCAGATGCATGACTTCAGTTCATGCCAAAAGCTTGAAACCTAACATTGCCATAATATGCAAGGCTACCTTCCTGGAATATGGTTTATTGTAAACGTATGACAACTGGAAACTGAGTTTCTATTAATCAACTGTAACCTCACTGCCTAATATTTTTGGATTATTTTGTTTCACGGTTTTTTTTTTTAATTTTTGCATGGGTAACTCAGTAAAATAAAATCTCACAGCCTAAACATGAAGGTACAGGCAAGCCAACCTTGTAGGAACACATTCTGTGTTTTAAATGCACAGTGTCCAATGTAAGCTGGGATTCACTCACTACAATAAAACCTCAAAGGCTAGCCTTGATTGATTATTTTTTTTCCACATACTGTTGGTTCTGCCACTAAAATGAAACTTCAGAGCACAAGCTCAGTGTGAAGATTATTTCTTCCTTTGCTTGACTTGAGTTGTGTGACTAAAATGAAACCTCAAACCTAACCTTGGTGGTAACATGAAAGGCAAACCTTTTTGGAACCAAAAGGCCACTCTTGCTGGAATAGAGTTTGCATTTTAAATCTATGTTATAGCTGGAAATTTGGTTCCCATCACTAAAAAAAAATTTCAGAGCCTCATGCTAGTGGAATAAATGTTTTCAATTTCTCACGTATCTGAGTACCATGTTTATTGTCTGCATGGCTGTGTTGTGTTGGCAACCTTCATCTAATAAGGTCTGACATGTACAACATACAAGAACTGCTAAAATCAGCCATGAGCATATATATATATATATATATATATATATATAATACTTACATTAATGTATTTATTAAAACACAGTGCTTCAGGTGAAGACATAATAGTACTTCAACTTCAAAGTGTTCAAAATTGAAGATTTGTAAAAAGTTATTCCCCAGAAGATTAATCAGTCACACCCGTATTTTGTATTACTGCAATGTATGAGTGACTGACCATTCCCTTTCAGACCAGCCCAGTATTGTACTTAACAGGAAATCACGGGCATTGTTAACCCCATGATACTGCCTTTTACTCACTTCTCTTGCAATATAACTACTATTTAGAGAAACACAGTCTCACTTGTTGGGCTTTTACCATGCCCTTTCCAAGGTGTTCAACATCAACAGATGTCATCAAAACAATTCCCATAACACTGCTAGTTGTCTCAATGAAGACATTTTCTGCTCTTGTTGTTTTTGGTACAAGGCTGCCTTATGGCATGGGCATACCAAACTCTAAATTATGCTACCCAAACCTACATGGGATTTAAAAATATGAACCCCTGAATACAGCACAGAAGACTAGTATCATGATTGTTGAATGAATTAAGATACGAGTACACTAGTATAAAAATATTCCAGACAAACATACCAGTTTCTGACATTCATATCCTTTAAAACATATTCGTACTATAAAATACTATACTTATGTTAGTGTTAATATTTTGGCGATACATCGCAACATTTATTTGGTTCCGTCACTAAACCATCACAATTGCTGTTCCACTACAATGCATCATGTCTCCCAAAAATGAACAACTGGACTTGCAACATGACCTTTTGGTATTAACCCCCAAAATACAGCGTGACGGTAAAATTATTCACAAGTCACATGTACACATTATTAGACTCCCAATTTCTCCATTACCTTTTCACTCAACACCACTTAATTGGGAACTAATGTTACGCTCATGACGAACAGCATTCGTTTCCCATAAATCCTGTCTCTATTTAATTCAGCATATGATTGAAACAAACAAAACATTGCTTACATTTACACACCACGGTGACCACCTTTTTTTTTTATCATCCAGTAAACATTGTTGCCAACACAACATGTTTCAAAACCTATAAAGCAAAGCGTTCAACAAAGTATTTATTATACAAAAACAGCAAAGCTCGTGTCTTCCGTTGTACATATCCTTCCTTTAATCATTCACCTCCTCAAGAAATACAAAAAGAAGATAATAAAATGGGGAGTCTCCTCATTACGGTGGCCATACTGACAAGCTGGTGCAGATCGATATTAAATGCTTCGCGTTGATGTTCGGCCTAAATACCAATGGTATTCGAGTCGAACATAGGTCTATATACATCATTTACATATTTTCGAACCGTGGACGGACCTTTCGTGCATTGTTGCATAGCTTAATATTTGCAAATGCCCTTTAAACGTACACATTTACACATATCGGAGGCCGTGTCTTGTGGGAGATAAAAACTGCCCACTGTGTGCTTTACTCGCGGAACCGGACAAGGCGTGGGGAAGGTCTGTTGTGAACTGTGCGATCAGGAATATTTCTAATTACCGTGTTTTCTTTCCTTTTTTATACACTTGTGCTTGGCGTACTCATTGTGCAGACCTCTCCGATACCGTTAGTGCTCTCTTCAACTGCCTGCATAGAGTAGGATATGCGTACGAACGGTGTAATACCGTATACGGAACTGTGAGTTACGGCATCCACAGGCTGAAGACACGGAAGGGAAATAGGCAACGGGAAGAATAACTAAACCATACATGCGAAGAGGAAATGAATACCAATGGATTATAACGTATTCGTGTTAGATCCCATCTGATGTATGGCATTCACCGATTTTTTATTTCATCGGGCTTCACGAACCCATTTGCTTTTATAATTAGTAGCTTCCTATGTTTCACCTATCAGCAGCAATGTGATTGTATGCACTTCATGCGACTTATAACCTAAAGAGGTAGAACATTAACGCATGGTGTTAACATACGTTGGAAAAGTCAGTGAAACGGCTCTGGAAAATGTAAGTCTAGTCAGGACGTAACATGGATTGGGGAAGTCTAAATGGACCTTAAAAACCCAACGTTTGGCTAAAACATTGAAAAAGGGAGCTACAGCATCGGGCCGAACAAGCACATTGCCACCGCCACTGCTGCAAGCTATAAATCTTACCACCGCACGGTGCAGGCCTAACATGTGTTCCAGGCGTTACGGGAACAATAACGGGTTTCAGATGTCGTGTAAAGAAAAACTACTCCTATGATGTCGCCTGAGATGTGACGCCGCCCCCCGCAATGTTGCTAAATTTCCACCAGACCACGTCATATCAGAAAAGACACCGAAAGTTCATAGACACAGACGTGAAACCCTCCAATCTCAGACTACGAATACTACTCTAGCGGGGGACAGCACGAAGACTCAAAAAGACAGTTGATGCGGCTGGTGTCAAGTGACTCACGAAGGTCACCACTAGGATGCACCACTTGCCGGACATCGCTGCGTGGTCGCGTTGGCGTGCTACTTTAACAGTTCGGACAGTTTCCGGACAGCCGTAGTTTATTGCATACTTCGTTGGCCAACTAGCTGGTCTACGGTTCGATCTCGGGCGGGTGATAATTTGGCTATCCTTACAAATTTTTCGCGGTGGCCTCAACGCCACCAGGTATGTGCCGGGAGGGTACCTCGATTAGGCGGCCACAACCGTTTCCTTCCAACTCCTTGTTATCAGTCTACCATTAATCGACAAAGCTGTTAAAAAAATCACATACACACACACACACACACACACACACATATATATATACTCTGCTCTACGAATGGAAGTGTGAGGGCGGGCACTACCAAAATCTGGATTCCAGCTTTTACTGCCAACAAACCGAAAGTGCGTCTTGCATGTTACAGTACATAATAACAATAATAATAATAATAATAATAATAAACTTAACAAAAGACGAGTATTTTTCTAAGATCTAATCCCAAGCACTTCAACGACATGAGTCAAGTGGTGTTAGTGCCGCTCCCACCTCTCAAATTCTCGCGTCCATGATAGTAGGAAAGCACCGTTTAAGACCCAGTTTAATATCATCTGCACGTCTATGCCTACATCCCCCAAGAACTCTCTATCAATTCGGCAGTAACACCAAAGGCGAGTACCACAAGAATGGTCTCACCTGCACCTGACATTGACCAAATGGTTCCATGCGAAGTCGCTGCAATTGAAGAGTGCGTTATAACCGGTGGGAACAATTATTTGGTTAGAAGGACCCAAATCATTTTCTGAAATGTAGGAATATATATGTTTCCGAATGAGGGTGGCCAGGAGCATCTGGTAAGGGATACAAAAGATCAGTTGAATAGCAAAGAGAAGGATGGTTACAGGGCAGAGAGTGAGAAAGAGTCACGTGTGAAGTAGGATGGACAGATAACTGAAGAAAGAGACAAGCAGAGGTTAGAATATGATAGAAGGTGTGGTAAGCATTTACAAAGGAGAGTTCTAGTTGTTACGTATTTGTCAATGTCAAGTTTAATGGAGTCTGAAGTTTGCTGGGACAGTCAAAATTCGAGGGTTTGACACTTTTTCGAAATGTAAATCACGAGGGGGTGGATACCATGTTAGTCACGGTAGCCCATTAAAAATGTCCAGTAAAGTACGCTACTACGGGGCTCACATATGTGAAATTAAAAGATATCGCGTCGGTCATTGGGAACCAATGGGGAGGAAGAATACAAAATTTTGAAGTTTTCGGCCTATTACGTGACTGCTAAATTTACAGGGGACCAATCAGACTTGTTAGGCAAATTAGAGTAGGGGTAATTTTGAAACAGGGAATCTTAACTTCGCATATTGTAGCGAACGACAAGTTTTTCGACTGTCGTAGGAGGAGGACGTGCGTGTGCATCGCTCCAGATTTAGGCCTGATCAACAGCATAAATTAGATAATTAGAAATTCATAAGTTTTCTACGTGAGAGAGTGATCCGTGCTACGCTCATCGTAAGCAATAATAAAACACCTGTATCAAATTAGCGCCCAATGACTGGAAACAAAATAAAACCACAACAGTTTCTTCAGATTGTCTATTCAGTAAAAATCGTAGTAACAGTTCATCACCAAGCCCATCAAACTCAAACCACGGTAGTCCCTG
>Ga0123357_10014353_pt1 | contig 10334 bp, 10 predicted proteins | sample TergutEmb28metaG_FD_89873 | JGI IMG/M metagenome (GOLD analysis project Ga0123357, IMG submission 89873) | Embiratermes neotenicus P4 segment gut microbial communities from Petit-Saut dam, French Guiana - Emb289 P4 | ecosystem: Host-associated > Arthropoda: Insects > Digestive system > Gut ... | reverse complement strand
CTATACTTTTAAAAACATTGTAAAATTACAAATATTTTACATATAATCAAATATTTCCCTTATTTTTGCACCAGAAACAAATCATTGTGGGAAAAAATAAATTACAAAAGTTTGAAGCGATGAACCACTATCCGCATGTGTTTCAATATCCTTTTTCCGCATTGCAGGGAAAAGAATTTGAAATGAAGGGCAAATGGAACGAGTCGTTTTTCGGAAACGACCACCCGATTGTCATTGAATTGGGTTGCGGAAAAGGCGAATACACGGTTGGATTAGCTAAACTGTATCCCGAAAAAAACTTTATCGGTATCGACATCAAAGGTGCGCGAATGTGGAACGGCGCTACTGAATCGTTTCAGGATAAAATGACGAATGTCGCTTTTTTGCGGACGCATATCGAACTGGTTGATCGTTTTTTCGCTCCAGGCGAAGTATCCGAAATCTGGATTACTTTTCCCGATCCGCAAATGGCTAAAGTAAATAAACGAATGACTTCTTCCCGTTTTATGCAACTGTACAGCCGGATATTGAAGGAAAACGGAATTGTTCATCTGAAAACCGACAGTCCGTTTATGTATGCTTATACCTGCGCCATGATTCAGGCGAATCGCTTGCCGGTGGAAGTGGAAACAGACGACCTGTACAACAGCGGCTTGGCTGATCATATTCTTTCGATTCAAACGTTTTACGAACAGCAGTGGCTTGGTCGCGGAATGAATATTAAATATGTCCGTTTTATTTGTGAAGCGCGTTCAAATTACCGTGAACCGGAAATTGAAATAGAGCGGGATAGCTATCGAAGTTTTAACAGGAATAAAAGATAATACAATGATAAATTTATATCCGAAATTAATTACAGAAGCGTTGGAGAAAGTCCGTTATCCGGGTACAGGCAAAAGTCTTGTTGAACTGGGTATGGTTGCGGACGATATACGCATCGAGGCGAACAAAGTGAGTTTTTCGCTTGTGTTTGAAAAACCGAATGATCCGTTTACCAAATCAATAGTCAAAGCGGCGGAAACAGCAATATTGACCTATATCGACGAAGGGATTGATATAAAAGGAAATATTCAAGTAAAAATCAAGCCGCAGGAGCCGCAGCCCGAACCTCCCCGTTTACTACCTGACACGAAGAATATTATCGCGATTTCTTCGGGTAAAGGCGGAGTGGGAAAAAGTACGGTTGCCGCCAATCTGGCAGTAGCTTTGGCTAAATTGGGTTACAAAGTGGGACTTTTAGATGCCGATATTTTCGGACCTTCCATTCCCAAAATGTTTGACGAAGAGGAGGCACAACCTGTACTTGAAAAAATAGGCGAACGGAATTTGATTATTCCGGTAAAAAAATACGGCGTGGAAATTCTTTCTATCGGTTTCTTTGTGAGCAAATCCGACGCTTTAGTATGGCGCGGAACGATGGCGAGTAATGCGTTGAAACAACTAATCGCCGACGCTCACTGGGGAGAGTTGGATTATTTCCTTATCGACCTTCCGCCCGGAACGAGCGATATTCATCTAACGCTGGTACAAACGCTTGCCGTGACCGGCGCTATTGTCGTAACCACCCCGCAGGAAGTAGCTTTAGCCGATGCCCGCAAGGGAGTCAACATGTTTACAGGCGAAAAAATCAATGTTCCTGTATTGGGTTTGGTTGAAAATATGGCGTGGTTTACGCCTGCCGAATTACCCGAAAATAAGTATTATCTTTTCGGAAAAGGAGGAGGAAAACGGTTGGCGGAAGAACTCCATATCCCTTTATTGGGACAGATTCCCATTGTACAAAGCATTTGTGAAGGCGGGGATGCAGGAAAACCTGTCGCTTTGAACGAAAACAGCATCACCGGACTTGCTTTTCGAGATTTGGCGCGGCAAACGGTGGAACAGGTGAGGTTCAGGAACGAGAATATGAAAGCGACTAAACGGGTGAATGTGATTAATAAATCGGTTCATTAATCAATAATTCAATTAATCAATAATTCAGTTACTCAGTTATTCAATCAATCATATCCATTTAACAACCTGCCTCAACAAAACAGAAACAATCGCTCCTTTTTTCCCTTTGAGAAAGAAAGGAGCAAGTTCTGTGATACCAACAATAATTCCTTGTGTAATCTTACGTAAAGATGAATCTTGTGTATTGTTTTGCTTTTCTTTCAGGAAAAAACCTCCTACAAGACTCCGCAGTTGAGGCGGCATTTTTAAAACGGCTGATTCCACTATGCTGTTACGAAGCAAAGGAACAAAATTCTGCTGTATGTATCGAGCGCGACTTTCGATTGTCACTGACAATTTGTCCGACTTTACCTGCAAGCCGGCTTTTTGCTTCCGCAAAAGTTCCAAAGGAGTTAATTTTTTCGATTGCATAGCTTTCTCTTATAAAACAGACGATTCGTTTTCCGGTTCGGGATTCAGACTTTTCAGAAATAAATTCTGTAAGCCGTTAAAGATGCTCTCACGGAAAATTAATATCATAATCAGAACCAACACGTAAAAGAAACTGATAATAGCAAATCCGCCTGCGATACTGTTTATCCATTTTCCGATGAGAAATCCCAAAGCAAGAAAGGCAAACAAAAAGGCAAAAAACAAGAGATTAATAATGATGATGCCATAAATCAAAAAAGAACCTGCAATTGCCGTTTTTTCATAGACTTGCAACTGCAAAAGCTTTACTCTGATTTCGACCCACTCTTTTATCTCTGTTCTCAATGCAGATAGAAGCTCGCTTAAATTGTATCCAGAATCCATATTCATTAAACGGTTTCAGCTTCAGCTTCTTTTTTTGAAATCGTATCCTGTACGGTCTTCTTAACGGTTTCGACCGCCTTGTCTAATTCGTCCAAGCCTTGTTTTACGACTTTCCCCACGTTTTTCTTTGCATCATCCACCTTGTTCCTGATGTCATCCTTCCATTCGGCTTTCTGTTCCTCGCTGGAAGCGATGAACAAACCGAGCGTGGCTCCAACCAATAAGCCGACGCCTAATCCGATAAATAAACCTGAATTTTTCATACGTATAATTATTACAAAATTAAAAACATACAAATATACAAATTTTTATTTGTAAAGTTCAAAAAAAAATTGTAATTTTGCAATCGCTTTTTACAAATAAGCAGGTCCTATAGCTCAGTTGGTCAGAGCATCTGACTCATAATCAGGGGGTCCATGGTTCAAGCCCATGTGGGACCACAAGTTGAAAATGAAGCGCTTACAACAGATTTTGCAGGCGCTTGTTTTTTTGGGTGGCAATAAAGTGAACAACACTCAACCCACCTCAATCACCTTTCCTGCACTAAAACTCAAATGCTCGTCATGCGAAACATACCCCAACTGATTCGTAACGCATTGCGTTTTTCCAATCATTTTGTCAATATTCCGGTGCGAATGTCCGTAAATCCAATATTCGATTGGACTTGATTCAATGTATTTTTCTAATTCGACTGTGAAAGCCCCATTTATCCTGCTTCCCGCAAAATCGGGTGAAGAAAGTTGAAAAGACGGAACATGGTGCGTAACCACAACAATATGTTCGGCATGACTGTTTTCGACTTTTTCTTGAATGAATAAAAAACACTTATCATGTTCTCGATTGAATTTATCCCAAGTCAAGAGGCTGCCGTCATACAAAATACGATGAAAATCCGTAACGCCCTGTTCGGTCGGATAAGCATTTTCCACCCGGATTTTTGACCATAAGGTTGAAACAATTATATCTATGTTATCTATCTGAATAACTGCATTATAATAACATTTCACATTGCTTTTGACAGAACAGACCAAACCTTGCGGCATCTTTGCCAAATCGTAATATTTGTAGAGTTCGTGATTTCCAACCGCAACGATTACTTGACTAAAATTATCCGATGCCCAATTCCAAAACGGATGATTCCGGTAATTGTTATTATTCAAATAAGCAATATCACCGGCAAGAACAAGAATATCGCCAACAGGCTTTAACAGACTGCGTTTCAGATAACTGTAATTATCTGAAAACTCTAAATGTAAATCAGATGCATATTGTATTTTCATTATAATTCTTTTGCCGCAATCGATAACTGTTCATACCATTCTTCGCCAAATTTCCTGATAAGCGGCTCTTTCAGAAACTGATAGACTTTCACTCCCTGTTTCTTTCCCAAAGCAACCGCCTCCCTGCAATTTTGCCACCGGTGATAGTTTAACGCCCGAAATTCATTATACCGAGCAACACGAATAGGATACAGATGACAGGAAATTGGTTTGTAGAAATCAGTCTTTCCTTCTCTGAAAGCCTTTTCAATGGCGCATTTGCAATAACCGTTTTCGTCATAGTAAGTAAAAACGCAATCATCGCCATTGACAATTGCGGTTACAAATTCCCCTTCAATATCGCGATAGACGACGCCTTGTTGTTCGATAACTCTTTTTGCTTCAGGCGATAAATCGTCCCAAATAGCCGGAAGCGCTTTTTCTAAGCAGGCAATTTCATTTTCTTCAACCGGAGCTCCAGCATCGCCTATTACGCAGCAAATTCCTTTGCAAACGGGTAAATCGCATACAAAGCATTCTTCCAGAATGTCTAAGCTAATAATTGTGTCTTGGATTTGTAGCATATTTTTTCTAATTCTTTTCCCCTGTATTCCTCATCAAAAATTCCATTATCATATACCAAATGCCCGTTGACAAACGTCTTTTCAACTCTATGTGAAAACGTTACACCTTCCATTGGCGACCAGCCGCATTTGTAAAGCAAATTGTCTTTAGAAACTGTCCAGTTGGCATTCGGATTCACCAAAACCAAATCAGCATAATATCCTTCGCGAATAAATCCCCTGTCTTTGATTCCAAACAATATTGCCGGAGCATGAGCCATTTTTTCAACTACCATTTCTTCCGTAAAAATCCCTTGCCTGCACAGTTCGAGCATCGCCGCCAACGAATGTTGAACCATCGGTCCGCCCGATGCCGCCCGAAGGCAAGAACCTTGCTTTTCTTCCCAAGTGTGGGGGGCATGATCGGTAGCTACAACATCTATTTTTCCATCAATCAAAGCTTTACGAAGCGCATCCCTGTCGGTTCGCGATTTGATTGCCGGATTCCATTTAATCCGGTTGCCTTTTCCGGCGTAATCTTCATCGGAAAACCAGAGATGATGTACGCAGACTTCGGAAGTTATTCGCTTTTCAATCAATTGTTTATCATCAAAAAGAGAAATTTCTTTTTCGGTCGATAAATGAAACAGATGCAAACGGGTATTGTATTTCTTTGCCAGCTCCACCGCATGGAATGAAGAATTATAACAAGCCTCCACATCACGGATTTTCGGATGAAAACTAACATCCAATTCTTCGCCGTACTGCTTAATTATGCGGGCTTTATTGGCGGCAATCGTTTTCTCGCATTCGCAATGAACGGCAATAATTTGTCCGGTTTCCGAAAAAATACGTTCCAAAGCGCGTTCATTATCCACCAGCATATTTCCGGTTGAAGCCCCCATAAACACCTTGATAGCAGCCGCACGTTTTGCGCCTTCTTTTTTCAATTCTTCGATATTGCCGTTGGTTGCCCCGATGAAAAAAGTATAGTTGGCAAACGATTGAGAAGCGGCGCGGTCAAACTTATCGTTCAACGCCTCCACCGTTATGGTTTGCGGAACCGTATTCGGCATATCCATAAAAGAAGTGATTCCGCCGGCAACGGCAGCCCTCGACTCGCTGTAAATATCGCCTTTGTGAGTTAACCCCGGTTCGCGAAAATGCACTTGGTCGTCGATGATGCCAGGAAGGAGCAACAGGCCGGAGGCGTCGAACCTCTCCCCCACCCCCTCTCCACAAGGAGAGAGGAGTAGCTCCCCTCCCTTATGGGGAGAGGTCATTATTTTCTTTATCCTCTCGCCTTCAACCAACACATCAGCGTTGAAACGTTTTCCTTCGTTAATCAGCAAGGCGTTTTTTATCAATAGACGATTCATTCTTTTTGGGATATTTTTTGAACATGCTGTCTAATTTTAACCGGATGACTCCAAACAGCGCTTCTTCAAATATGCCGCCGCTCATTTTGGAAACGCCTTCAACGCGATTGACAAAGATTATAGGAATTTCTTTCAACCGAAATCCCATTTGGTATGCCGTGAATTTCATTTCTATCTGAAAAGCATAACCTTTGAAGCGAATTTTATCTAAATCAATGGTTTCCAACACTTCCCTGCGGTAGCATTTGAATCCTGCAGTCGTATCTTTAATATTCATTCCGGAAATTACCCTGACATAAATCGAGGCAAAATACGAAATCAACACCCTCGATATAGGCCAATTCACAACATTCACTCCTGAAATATAGCGTGAACCGATAGCAACATCGGCTTCTCCCTCGGCACAGGCAGTGTATAAACGGAGTAAATCTTGAGGATTATGCGAAAAATCGGCATCCATCTCGAAAATATATTCATAATCCTGTTCCAACGCCCATTTAAAACCGGCAATGTATGCCGTTCCTAACCCTAATTTACCCGCACGCTCAAGCAAATGAAGCCTTTCTGGAAATTCATCCTGCAGCCGTTTGACAATAGATGCAGTGCCGTCAGGTGAATTATCGTCGATAATTAACAAATCAAAAAATCTGGGAAGAGAAAAAACCGCCCGGATTATTTTTTCAATATTTTCTTTTTCGTTGTAAGTGGGGATAATCACTAAATTGTTGCTCATATTTTACTTCAATAATGTTCATATCATCTCATAATATTGCACAAAATTAGTTTTTTTCTTTTATATACCAAATAATCATTACTTTTGTGAAAATTTTACGGCATTGAAAGATTCCATAATACAAGGCATTTATTCACAGCATCCGGGAGTAAAAGCTATACTCGCTGCTATGAAAAAAGCAATACCCAATCTTTTTTTAAATGGACTAACCGGTTCGGCAAGAAGTATCGTTTGTGCGGCTGTTTTCAAGGAATGGCAGCAGGGACATTTTCTTTGTATATTAAATGATCTTGAAGAAGCCGGTTATTTTTATCACGATTGTTGTCAGATTTTAGGCGATGAACAAATATTGTTTTTTCCTTCGGGATTTAAAAGGAATATTCGTTACGGGCAAAAAGATCCGGCGAATGAAATTTTGCGAACGGAAGTTCTAAGTCTATTAAACACAAATGATAATCCGTATTTAATTGTAACTTATCCCGAAGCGCTGGCTGAAAAAGTTGTTTCAGGCAATTTGCTTAAAAATAATACCCTAAGTATTTCGAAAGGAGAAAAAATTGACAGTCTATTTGTCGAGGAAGTGCTGGATTCGTATGGATTTGAGCGGGTTGATTATGTATATGAGCCGGGGCAATACGCTATTCGCGGTTCGATTATCGACGTATTTTCTTTTTCTAACGAATACCCTTTTCGTGTTGATTTTTTTGGTAATGAAGTGGAAAGTTTGCGGACTTTCGATGTGGAATCTCAATTGTCTAAAGAAAATATGGAAACTATTTCTATTATTTCCGGACAAACGGGAGACAAGGAGACTACAATTTTTTCCTATTTAAACGATGCGGCTACTCAACTGATTTTCCATAATGAAAAATGGGTGTACGAATGTTTAGACGGCATTTGGAACGAAGAACCTGTTCTTACTAACGAAGAGACTTTTCAATCGCTCGATGAAATCAGGTCGATACTGACACAGGCGCCGGTTATCAGGGAATTAGCAGGTAATTACAGGAAAATACATACAGCCCAACTCTCCCCCTCTTTTGGAGAAAGCTGGGGAGAGGTTTCTTTTTCTACCGAACTGCAACTTTCCTATCACAAAAACTTTGATTTAGTGACTAAGTCTTTTAAGGAAAAAGTTGATGAAGGATACCAACTGTATATTTTAAGCGATAATGAAAAGCAAATTGCGCGAATTCGTTCTATTTTTGAAGATCGTGGCGATACATTTGTTTATACGCCTGTTCTCAGTACTGTTCATGAAGGATTTACAGATAAAACATTACGAATTTGTCTGTTTACCGACCACCAATTGTTCGACCGTTTTCATAAATATAGCCTGAAATCAGATCGGGCGCGGTCTGGAAAAATTGCTTTGTCGCTAAAAGAACTTCGTCAATTCCAACAAGGCGATTACGTCGCGCATATCGATCACGGTATTGGGCGGTTCGGCGGGCTAATCCGCACTGATGTCAATGGTAAAATGCAGGAATTTATAAAATTGACTTTTCTGAACGACGATATTGTTTTTGTCAGTATTCATTCCTTACATAAAATATCGAAATACAAGGGAAAAGAAAACGAACCACCCCGATTAAGCAAATTAGGATCCGGCGCTTGGGAACATCTGAAAGAAAAGACAAAAAAGAAAGTCAAAGACATTGCAAAAGAATTGATTTTATTATATTCTAATCGACTGAAAGAAAAGGGATTTGCTTTTACGCCCGACACTTATCTGCAAAAAGAATTGGAAGCTTCGTTTATTTACGAAGATACGCCTGATCAGTTGAAAGCTACCAACGAGGTAAAACAGGATATGGAAAAATCCCGTCCGATGGATCGTCTAATTTGTGGAGATGTGGGATTCGGAAAAACGGAAATCGCCATTCGTGCGGCATTTAAGGCGGCAGTTGACGGGAAACAAACTGCGGTGTTGGTTCCAACAACTTTATTGGCTTATCAACACTTTAACACATTTAAGGAACGATTGGCCGATTTGCCCGTCACAGTTGATTATCTTTCTCGAGCGCGAACCATTGCGAAAACAAAAGAAATTCTCGTTAATCTGAAAAACGGTAAAATCGACATCCTGATCGGAACACATAAACTAATCAGCAAGGAAGTTGTATTCAAAAATTTAGGATTATTAATTATTGATGAAGAGCAGAAATTCGGCGTAGAGGTAAAAGAAAAATTAAAGCAACTGAAAACCAATGTCGATACGCTAACGCTGACAGCTACTCCGATTCCGCGTACGTTGCAATTCAGTTTGATGGGCGCTCGCGACTTATCCAACCTCTCAACTCCACCGCCTAATCGCTATCCGATTCATACGGAATTGCACCGGTTTGGAGGAGAAATTATCAGGGAAGCTATCAATTTTGAAATGAGTCGTAACGGACAGGTTTTCTTTGTCAGCAGCCACATTTCCAAATTGAAAGAAATGGAAGATTTGGTACGGCGCGAAGTTCCGGACGTACGAATTGCCTCAGCTCACGGGCAAATGGATCCGGCAATACTGGAAAAAGTCATTACCGGTTTTGTCAATTACGAATACGACGTTCTGTTAGCTACTTCGATTGTTGAAAACGGCATCGATATTCCAAATGCGAATACTATTATTGTGAATAATGCACAAAATTTTGGATTGAGCGACTTACACCAATTGCGGGGCAGAGTAGGACGCAGTAACAGGAAAGCATTTTGTTACCTGCTTTCTCCACCGCTCAATTTGTTAAATCTTGAAGCTCGCCGCCGATTGCAGGCTATTGAAAATTTTTCCGAATTGGGAAGCGGTATTCATATTGCCTTGCAGGATTTGGATATTCGTGGAGCCGGCAATATGCTGGGCGCTGAGCAAAGCGGGTTTATTACCGACTTGGGCTATGAAACTTATCTGAAAATTTTAAATGAAGCTGTTCAAGAATTGAAGAATGAAGAATTTTTCGATTTATATAAGAATAATAAAGTGGATACGGGAGAATACTATGTGCACGACACCAATGTAGAAAGTGATCTGGAAGTCCATTTCCCCGCTTCGTATATCCCCAGCGATTCGGAACGAATCCTGCTTTATCGCGAACTGGATACAATGGAAGATGAACGGGATATTGAGCAGTTCCGCATCAAATTGCAGGACAGGTTCGGACAGATTCCGGAAAAAGGCGAAGAATTGATTCGGATTGTACGTTTACGGCGTATCGCCCGAAAACTCGGAATTGAAAAAATCGTTCTGAAAACCGGAAAAATGTTGATTTTTTTAGTCTCTCAGCCCGATTCTGCTTATTATCAAAGCAAAGCGTTCGACAAACTAATCCGGTTCACTCAGAAAAATTATAAACGCACCCAATTGTCGGAAAAAAACAACCGGCGTTCGTTGACTGTGCAGGACATTGACACGGTTAACAAAGCGGTCACGGTTTTGGAAGATATTCAAAATACTGTCGCCGGTCGTTCGTCCTGAAAAATCGACGTATTAAAATTTCAGCAAATAGATTCCGCAACAAAAAAGTAACATGCCTATTCCGGCGGGCCACATTGCTGCAGGACACCAGCGATAGCATACAATGATAACGGCGCTAACGACGAGTTGCGTCAGCGCATATCCGGCAGATACTTTCAGATGCGATATTCCACGCTCATTTGTCAACATTTG
>Ga0123357_10014351_pt1 | contig 10335 bp, 4 predicted proteins | sample TergutEmb28metaG_FD_89873 | JGI IMG/M metagenome (GOLD analysis project Ga0123357, IMG submission 89873) | Embiratermes neotenicus P4 segment gut microbial communities from Petit-Saut dam, French Guiana - Emb289 P4 | ecosystem: Host-associated > Arthropoda: Insects > Digestive system > Gut ... | reverse complement strand
TCCTGATGGTCGGTAAGTAATTACCAACATACGCTGCGTAATATCCCAGAAGACAGAAAAATCTCATCTACTTCGGGGCGGAAGGTCGAAATCAAGCATCTGTAATTTTGTTTGTTTTGCCTTTTACACTGTAAAAGACAAAAAATTTCGATCAATTATGTGATTTACTAACAAAGACAAAGTCACTGATTTTAGAAGAAAAAAAATCATTTGCGTTTGCTGTACTCCATAACATAGCATGTAGCATAATAATCGGAATGAATACTACGTATGTGTGTTTTATGAAATAATGAACCCAGCTGGCAACTTTTTATAATTAAAGCGTGAGTGATTATGTTCCCTGTCTTTACACTCTTGGAATTTTAAACTACAGTTTTTATAGCTAAAAACCAGACTTTCACACATGAGCAGTGCCCCTAGGTAACGTCGTGTCTGGAGGAAAATAAATAAAAATAGAAGACACGTGTATTGTACCATTCACGGAAAGTTTTCACTTACTTCAAACAAACCAACTCAGTGTATTTTTGGTGTGCTGTCCCCGTGAATTTATTAACTTATGCCTTTTATTAATCATGTAACGGAAACCTTTTATTACCCTGTCTGTCACAGGTATTGATAGTGCCCTAAGCTTTTCCTTGTGTATAAGGAGGAAACAACAACAACAACAAAAATAACAACAGGTGATACTCCTAACAGAAAGTGACGAACCGCTTTGTACCGATTACTTAGGAACCAAACACAACCTATCTTAGTGAAGAATGTGTCACTGACGAAGACACCAGCACAGGCATTGAAACGAGTATGTCATAATGAACACATGTGACAGACATTGTGATTTAAGTCCTTTGGTACGTAAATAAATGTAACTAATAAGACAATAGATACATGTATACGAACCGAGTTGAAGTGTGATTTTCCCAGGTTCGATATGTAACTTTCGGCTTGTCAGAGATGAAAAACTGCAGAATTGAGCATATTAGCGTGACGATGTGTGTCTTTCTCTGTGTGGAAGGTGTAACAACTCGAGACCCACTCAAGTCTAAGACATTTGACAGAAGGAATGTCTACGTACATGCGTCGATAGCGTTTGTTTAAAATCGGCCAATAATAATAGACATCAACACTCACTTTACGACTTTCAAGCTCTTTCCGTAAACCATTACAGTTTTAAAAACAATTAAAAGTAAGAGTACATTCCAGAACTGTAAGTAAGGGTATATTTCGTAACCCCTTTCATGGCAAATACTTTGTGTTATTGATAGGCGTATCCCTCTAAATTAAACATAGGGTATCTATAATAGTTCCCGCTATTATTTCCAAGAAAAAAAGACAAAACCTCAAATTATAGAATCTTTTAAGCATTCCTGATTTATATGCACCGATCTATTTAAATCATGACCAGACATACAAAATGCTATATTCGTTCGGCAGTAGTACTTTTGTCTGTGGCGCTGCAGGCCAAACTGGGCCTAAAACGGCTACTTTGATGTTTCTAGATCACACAAATTTTGAGACACACACACAAACACACACCCGGCAGAACTCTTCTGAATGATTGATAAGCCCATCACACAAAAACTGCCACCTACACAACACACAGCAAACACAAGAGACGAACCCGCTTCCCCAGCAATCAATCAGCCACAGGCTCACTCCTCGGACCGCACGGCCAACGGGAACGTCTTCCACTGCAGTTACACACTACATGTTATTGTAAGTTAATGTTCAGGTATGAAACTTACTGTATTGATGGGTTTTAACGATTTGTATAGATTGTGCCGATTAAACAGTCAAATAAATCGGAATTTTTAGACAGGGCATCGCCATTGTGTTCAGATATAAGCATATAAAGAAAACAAGTATGATTAGAATCTGCACACTACTTTTATCATACACGTAACTACAGCTACGTGTTTCGGCTATACATATGTAGCCATCATTAGGCTGGACATACCCTTGAATACGAAAACTACAAATACACGATACATAAAAATGTGGGGAAGAGATCTCACTTTTACATCAATATACAATTACACAAATATACATAAAAGCATAGGAAAATAAATTAAGGTTGCACACTAATTGTATAAAATTGTATTTTTGTAGTTTTTATTATTCAAGTTTCTATTTCCGGCCTGATGATGACTACATGTGTATAGGCGAAACATGTAGCTCTTTGTACATGTATAATAAAAGATGTGTATAGACTGTAATTATAATTCTTTTCTTTATATATGTAAATCGGAATTTGTTTCGCGTCAGGCCAGGGGTGGGAAAATACCTTTCACAGGGGTCGATACATCAGCCACACAGCCTCGTTAAAACAGTTCCTAGTTAGAAATTCCTTCAATTATACGTCGGCATCGGCATTGTCTGAACGTGCTACAGTACATTGAGTTTTGGCGAGCATTGTCTCAAGCTGAACATTCGAACACTCCTACAGGCAAGATGCGATGATCTGTAGCACCTGGGCCTAAGTACCATTCAAGAGTGCGCTCTTGGTGCGGTATACGTGTATTAATAATCAATTCAGCTAGGGAACCTAAACTCAAATTAATATTCTCTAGGTACTAATACTTGCATTACACCGAATTTGGAGTGGCTTCATATGACTTTCCACTAGCTAGTTATATGTGTAACGAACGGTACTTATCCTAAAGATTCTTCTTCATCCTTCTTCAATTAACCGCCCCTATAATTTTGTACTGAACCAAAACAGCCCTTTAGATAGGAGGTAAAAATTATGAAACTCATCATCATCGAATTTTCTCCACTCTGTTTCCTAGCAATAAGCACCGTTAATTGTACTGCAACAGTAAAACACTAGATCATTTGGTATACTAACTTTACGATTATGTCGACAAAAAATCTAATAAAATGCCACGTGTCATAAAATAATTTGCAATATTTTATATTGACAAGCCGATCCCAACAATAAATGGTCTCGCATGTTGAGAGGGAAGACGTGTAGGATTTCTGCCACAAATTTCATGTGTAATAACAGGACAATATGATATGTCGGGCTTTAACTCTGTAGAAATAGGAGTGACGTATGTTTCTTAAAGCCGATGTAAATTAATATGGCAGACAAACGACAGCACATGTATGGCCTTCTTCATTTTTCCCATCTCATTATTGGTCTGAGACATGAAAAGTTCACGGAAACTTTTTGATTAAAATGCTTATATCACTGACTGCCAATCGAGGCTGCGTAACATCCTAGAAGAGTGAAGCGGCGGAAGCCTGAAATCACGCATTAATTATTTCAGTTTTGGTCTGTCTGTGAGTGAGCGTAGCGTTCGAAACGGCAATATAATTTTAGTTCACATAATGGCTACAAACTAATATAATTTTCAGATAATGAAGTGATCCTTGCGCAGACAATGGTACATGTAAAACTTTCGCTGTGTGCACGAAATGATTGTACAACACATAAGGCTGACCCGTAGCTTTCAAAGGCAGATCAATGCGTTGACCAGGTAATGCTATTATTAGCATGGCAAGTGGTATTTAATGGAATATGAGTGTACCCACTGCAGCTATGTCACGGTATGGCTGTTCTGTACTTGTGTGAGCTTTATTTAAAAGCTTGAAAAAATTCTAGTGCTCATGTAGATTTTACAACGTATCTACAACGAAAGTCAGGATCAATTTCTCGCCATTTTGGACCTTAATAACACGACGCTGTATTCAATAAATTAATGGCATTTTACTTGACGGTTGGCACGGAATGCTTGTCTAATTTTTCTTATTCCTACACACATATGAACGTCCTGAAGGTAGCTCAGAATTCTGGGTATTTCTATGGATTCGTATCCTTCAGTTCTATCCAGAGCGTATCTGAGGATGAGGTGGCGAGGGGTGTGGCCACCCAGGGCGGCAGGTCGAGAAAAAGCAAAACGGATAAAAATGAGAATCTAAAATTATGAAGACTGGTTTTCTGCGCTCAACATATTTTAAATTATTATTCCAAATGACAGAACATTTAATAAAGGTTCGTGATTTTTAAAGATCTTAATTACTGTCAGGGGCGGCCGTTTGGTCACTCGTCCTGATCGCCAACAGAACTAGCTAGGTCTCTGGTTCAACCTTTGTGTTGCTTGTAGTTTAACTCATTATTTTTACGTCTTGAATTGAGCACTTCGCATGGTTTCCTAAATTCCTATTTTGCAATATACCTCTCTAATAGAACGCCAGGAATCAAAAGTCTTTAAAAGCACAAGCCAATACCAGTTTCATTCCTGAGCCACTTCCAGTGTACTCCTATTCTCACAATGTAGACTATGTTCCCTTCATCCATCTGAATATTATTCTCCATTTTCTTTCTCGGGACTTCATGTGGGATTTTTAAAATCGCCTCCCCACAAGCACTCTGCTCTCAAGACTATTATGCCCCTGCCGGCCTATTGTAGTCACTTGGTTTAGAAGAGCACCACTAGGTGACTTACATATATACAACACAAGGTTGTTCTTATGTCCAAATTCATATCAGAGTTTTAAAAGCATTACTTGTTAAGCTTGCCGATCTCAGTAGCCGCGCGGTCTAAGGCGTGGGTCTACGGCCGCTTGCTTGCTGGGATTGTGGTATCGAATCCCGCCGGGGGATGTCTGTGTTGAGTGTTGTGTGTTGTCAGGTAGAGGTCTCTGCGACGGGCTGATCACTCGTCTAGAGACGTCCTACCGACTGTGATGCATCGTTGTGTGTGATCTAGAAACCTCAAGAATGAGGAGGCCATGGCCTGCGTTGAGTCGCAGCGCCACAAAAAAACTTATTAAGCTTATAATCTGTAATGAATTAAAATCTTCGTTTTATATTGCACATCCGGATCGAAAATAATTTATTCCGTTTATTACACGATGTTAGCGTCATATATTTGTAATTATTGTTTAAAGACAGAAACTAAATGGAATGGCTTCAGCAATGTGTGACACGGGAAAATGTGAGGACTAGCATATTATTAATAAATTCTTCGAAGATCGAAGAGACTTGAAGATAACTTTGGTTGGTTCGTCGTTCCTGTTACCATAAGACTTAGATTGTTATTCAGTTAGCTAGTACCCAGAGCAGTGTTGTGCCAAACAAAAATTCATGCTAAGAATAGAGAATTAAGGACATTGAAATAACTGAAAACGAGAGTAACAATGTCACTTAATAAGCATGGACTGCTGGCCTATAATATTTAAGGCTAAATACACCAGTATCAGAAGAGCAGTGACTACCTCTACCACAATATCCACTTGTTACATATGAAGAGTAAAAGGGGAAGTACCAACTGTCAAATAGCATCAGCAATTAAATACAATAGTGTCTCAAAACAGCAATTTTCTAGCATCAGCATTTCAATATGCTACTGTCTGAAGAGCAGTAAATAACTAGCAGTGCAGCAGCAGTTAAATAATTAGTGTCTGAGGAATAGTGATTAATTAGCAACAGCAGTTCAGTATACCAGTCTATAATACAATAACCAACAAAATAAAAAGTGCAACTTACAATTATTCCATTAAAACATTAAAATTCCAAAAGGTTTTCCTCCTTCCAGGATCATCTTCAGGAAGAAAATTTTTCAACCAGTTACGCATAAAACATTAATTAATATGAAATCAAATTAAGATCAAATATGATTTATCTAGATATCCTGAAACACACAGTAGAAGCAGAAATGTGAAGAAATATTCCACATGATAATTCTTGGAGTTCTATTTTAATGTAACTTCCCTTCTAGGTCTAGGTTTTCAAGATAGTCCCTTTTCCTCAGTTTCCCCACCTAAATCAGGCATTCTGCTCTCTTCTCCTCCATATGTGCTACATGCCCCGCCAATCTCATTAGCTCTTCATTTGATCATCTGAATAATATTCTGTGTGTAGTACAGATCATTAAGCTACTCGTTATGTAGTTTTCTGCACTAACCTGTTACCTCTTCCCTCTTAGGTACAAATATCTTCCCCAGCACGCTATTCTCGAACATCCGCAGCCTATGTTCCTCCTACAATGTTAGAAACCAACTTTCACACAAAACAACAGACCAAAACTATATTTCATATATTTTAAACTTCATATTTTTATCCGTATTAAACTAGAAGTTCTTTCTATTAACAGCGCACAGAATAAGGCGGCTTTATTGAATACAGTGTTCCTATCAGCAGGAAATATACCGTGATATCTTTATTGTTCAAGAGAGCGATAAAGAAATGCACTGTAAGTCTTAGGAAGGACAAGCGTAGGGTGACTTAGAGGCAGTAATGAAATTTCGGCTACCAACGAAAGAAAGAAACTTATTTCTTAAATAACAATTAATTTCTCAAGAAGACAAAACTTTTGTGTTAGATTGTTAGATGTTAAACAATACTTAATTACTTACTTACTTACTTACTTACTCCATGGTGCAGAGTCCTTCTTGAAAAGCTAACTGGTTCGCAGCTAGTCAAGAAGTTCCCCGCATTTCACGGAACCCGAAGGTTCATTACCGCACTCACAAGCGTCCACCACCTGTCCCTATCCTGGGCCAACCCAATCTAGTAAATATACTCACATCCCACCTCCTGGGGATCCATCCTAATATTATTCATCCATCTACGCCTAGGTCTTCCCAGTGGTCTCCTTCCCTCCGGTTTCCCCACCAAGACCCTCTACACCCCCCTCTCCTCACCCACACGCGCCACATGCCCAGATGTTAAACAATACTTTCAATAATACGAATCATGTGCCAAAACCGAAATCAATAACACGCCTGTTCTGAAATTCCGTTCCTTCAGACAGTATCACACAGGAAGTGTGATACTGTCTGAAGTAAATGTAACTGAAGTACTTCTTGTTTCAGTAGACCAGAACGGAGGTAAGGGACACCGAGGAGGAAAGAGCGGGTGTGAAGGCGCTTGAAATTAATGAAAAATTAAGGGAATGAAGGGAGAAAAGTGGAAAGATATAACGGAAGAAAGTTTTAATATAAGGAGATTTCCAGAGCCCCTGCGGCATTACTTTAATATTCCATTGCTACTAACGATAAATCTTCGGTCTTCATTCACAGCACTTCTAAAATTTTATTACTTTGCAATGCATACCTTTGACTATCACAATTTTAACTATATTAGATTCTTCTTTCTTCTTTATCCCATATATTTCCATAGCTTCGCACGATCCCTCATCCAGACTAGCAGTGAGTTTAATTACACCACTGTACGCTCTTGTCATTGCGTAATCCCTGAATTAGACACGCATTCGGCCCAGAATATGCTCTGTACAAAAAAATAGATCTGGTTACTTTATTCCTCTGTCGATGTTATTGGCACGGGAACTCGATTACGCCACAACTGATCGATTTCAGATAAAGCAATTAATATGGAAATTATTATTACCCTGATGCCACGATCGCGGAAGTTAATGCAATCAGATTACTAAAAAAGACTCATATTTTCCATTCTTTCTGTGTCTACGTAGGAGAGAAATTCTATAACATTCCATAGAAGCATAAGTGTCATCATTTCGCAGAGCAGAAAAGTAGCGTTATATTAAACAAAATTATGCGTATAAGCCTATATAATACATATTAGATGAAATTTTGACGTTTTGTTGACCGTGCATCTCAATATATTCATCTCAGTAATTAACCAACTTGATGCACAAAATTTTCGTTTTACAATAAGTTTATTTCATGCCTCTATATGTTTCGAGGCATGAAATAAACTTATTGTAAAACAAAAATTTCGTGCATCAAGTTGGTTAATTACTGAGATAAATATTAGATGAATTTTTTACTGCGCAACGATAACCATTTCTTATAACACAACACATGAACGACGAATATGTTTACTTTTGCTTCGTTACATTGCAAGCGTTTGATCGATTAGATAGTTACTAGGCGACCTAAAATTTATTCATTTATTTATTTCCTCTTGTTTTATTTAACGACACTAAAGAGTAACTACTACCGTTTTTTCTTGTGGCGCTACGGCCACACGCAGGCCATGGCCTCTTCATTCATAAGGTTTTTAGAACACGCACAACAACGCACCACAGTCGTTAGGACTTTCCTGGACGAGTGATAAGCTCGCCGCAGAGACCTCTACCTGGCAACTCACAAAGCTCACAAAGAGAGACACGCATGCACTCGGTGGGATTTGAACCAAGAATCTCAGCACACAAACGGCCGCAGACCCAAACCTTAGACTGCGCGGCCACTGGCACCGTCCAGTAGCTAGTATAGTGTCAATGAACGGTGTACCAACATTTGCAAATGCAGATGGCGTAAGAGATCAAGGCCAAATGTGAGGTAGTAACTCGAAATTTGCCTGAAAAGACAGCAATAGGCACTTCAAAGCTCAAAGGTCTTAGGACTGAAGTTCAAATCTCGGATCTCCTGTAAGCTGGAATGACACACGCACATTGTTCGGTGCCGTGTCAGTATCTCACAGCAGACACAGCTAACTAGTTCGAGCAGTCCAAGAGGATGAGCCTGATGGGTTGCTCCCGAAACGTCGCTGACCATCTACTAACCTACGCTTCGCAACACCCCGTAGTACCGAAGGCCTCAACTGCAGCACAGTGGAAGCCTGAAATTCGCATTCTTTTAGTTACTGATACTTTCGCAAGGTGGCAGTAACAGCTGAAACAATCTGTAGCCACCACTCAGTTCTGAGTTGCCTGTAGTTCCGCTGGTAGTGCAGTCTAGATCTTCGCCGATAAAATCTTATTTTTGGCAGCTGCGCCGCACTTTCTATCATCTTGCTTTAAAGAACTTCTAAGGTCTATGGTACGTACAACCAGTGCAAACGTCACTTCAAAGTATCCTTCAGGAGCAACAATGTATACAAATGGATTGTCTGTAGCGATCGGAGAGAGAAACGGAATTATCAAATTTTCTCGCTGAAATATCGACCCACTTCATACAAAGTTAAGAAAGTTGTCATGTGCAAGCCATGAAGGTGTTGGGATAAGCGGATGTATAGCTCCACTCATTCTGGACCTCAGGTCTAGTGGGCGATATGTGGTCAGGTTCACGTCCCAGCCTCTTTACCCCGGAGACAGCGAACATTGTAACCACTGAATAGGAGGTTTGATGGGCCCCACCGACGGTCTGGAAACTTTAGGGACAAAGTGTCTTGCGTCTACCGAGAACCGATCCACAATTCCTCGATAGTCCATCCCGTAGCCTAGGCACTATACGGTTTGCCTCATCCTGGCTCACATTTAGACTACGATTAGCATTGTATGATATTGGTGGTAAGGAACTTCCTTGTCCCATCTGTCTTTCCTTTGGAACGTTCTGAGATGGAGCTACCAGTACGTGGTAGATTTGTAGCTTACAGAGACCTCTGAATCCTCCTTTAGCACGCGCACAAAGCGAGAAAAAGCAAGAGAGAAAGTTTTCCTGTCTAAGACTCAAAGACATATGAAAGTATAGATAGTCCTACAGCTCCACCCGTTTTTAACCTTGACACTAGACACAGGTGAATACTGAGCCTCACGTCCCGGTTGATTTACGTCTGGTGAATGAACCTCTGATACTCATTACATAGGAGAATAGGTGGACCCAAGAGCATGTCCGAACGGTTTGGAGAGAATGACATTCTACTGCTCCTGCTGGGATTCGAAATCTGTATCATCCAGCCCCTAGACTAGTGATAATACTGCCTCAGCTCTCACCGCTCTTCGTATAAAGCAAATAGTAGCCTACTTTGTGACATAAGAGGGTATAGAAAGGTAAATAACTAAACGATAATAAGACGGAAATTACCTGCAGTTTACGTCGGCACTTCCGAAGGGTTTCGCACCTGCCTTTCGAAGCCAGCTGGCACGAACAAAAGTGTGCTATAGGGCCAAAAGGACAGTTACAAGCCAAAACTAAATTTACCCAAGAACTTATAGCTTTTTTTTTTTAAAAAAAAAAAGACCAACAACTGCACTCGAAATGCACAGTTTGTTACACCAATCCACGGAATAGACAACTTTAAAATAAATGCACTTGAGTGTATGAATGTAATTTAATTACACAGTAACCTCTGATATGGTTAGGTCTATCATGTGACCATATTTAGTGTAGTAAGAACAAGAAAACAACTACAATTATAAAATAATTATAAATTCTAAATAAAATAATATACAATAACTATAATTAAAGTAATAAATAATTATAATTGTATTCTTGTTCCTACTACCCTGAATATGGACACATGATAGGCCGAACCATGTCAGAGCTTATTGTGTAATAAAAATACATTCATACACTCAAGAGAATTAGTTGTTTTTTAATTACTCCCTTGATTAATGCACGGAAATTGGAGCACAAAATAACTGACCCAAGTACAGTCAGTTAATACACGGTAGTACCAAATTTAGT
>Ga0123357_10014347_pt1 | contig 10335 bp, 10 predicted proteins | sample TergutEmb28metaG_FD_89873 | JGI IMG/M metagenome (GOLD analysis project Ga0123357, IMG submission 89873) | Embiratermes neotenicus P4 segment gut microbial communities from Petit-Saut dam, French Guiana - Emb289 P4 | ecosystem: Host-associated > Arthropoda: Insects > Digestive system > Gut ... | reverse complement strand
TATTGAATTATTCTTCTTTCCATGGCGCAACAGCCCCAGTGGGCCAGGCTGTCCTTGATATTGAGGCTTCACAATCACATTCAGACACACTACACTCGGTAGGACTCCTCTCCATGAGTCATCAGCCCGACGCAGAGATCTCTCCCAAAAACACAACACAACACAACGAGCTAACATTCGTGCCTCCAGCTGGTTTCAAACCCGCAATCCAAGCAAGCGACGGTCGCAGACCCACACCTTAGAAGGCGCGGTAATCGGGATCGGCCACTCATTGGATTTCATGCTTCAAATCAAAGCCATCATAAACACACCCATTTAAAATTTGAACAGCATAACTTTCTAGTGTTGCAACAACACGAGATGTTATAATGCATTTCTTTCATTTTCATTTTCTTCTTCTTGTGATGGAGACTTATCGCAGAAATACACGCTTTGGTCTTAAGTTTGAGGGGCATTAGGACGGTACCGGAATGCTGATAATTCCTTAGCCCGACCAGGAAAGAAAAAAGCTGCGCCTGTCAAAAGTGTGATGGGCAGAGGAATGGATTGATTTGGCTAGGTAGGGACAGTGTTTGAGAATATGGTGTTGAGGAGAATATTTGGACCTAGGAAGGACGAGGTAACGGGGGAGTGGAGGAGATTGCATAACGAGGAGCTAAATGATTTGTACTCCTCACCCCATATTGTGCGGGTGATAAAATCAAGAAGAATGAGATGGGCTAGGCATGTGGCGCGTGTGCGTGAGGAGAGGGGGTGTATAGGGTCTTGGTGGGGAAACCGGAGGGAAAGAGACCACTGGGGAGACCTAGGCGTAGATGCGTGGATAATATTAGGATGGATCTTCAGGAGGTGGGATGTGGGTATATGGACTGGATTGGGCTGGCCCAGGTAGAGACAGGTGGCGGACGCTTGTGAGTGCAGTAATGAACCTTCGGGTTCCGTGAAATGCAGGGAATTTCTTGACTAGCTGCAAAACAGTTAGCTTCTCAGAAGGACTCTGCACCATGGAGTAAGTAAGGGACAGGTGGTGGATTCTTGTGAATCTGGCAATGAACTTCCAAGTTCCATAAAATGCAGGAATGTAGCTTGTTTCCTTCCTGGTCTGGCTAAGGACTTATCAGCACCCCTGTATATTTTTAACTATTGCGTTAAATATAAGCATTCCGAAAATGTTCGATACAAAGGATATATATATATATCGCATAAGAACCTTAATGAATATAAGGTTCGCTTAAGACAGATTGTTTCTTTGAAAGTTTATAAACAAATACATGCAGAAGAATCTATCTTTAGAAGCTATTAGTTGCTCAACCAGTCACAAATTCCCTCATTTTATTAAAACGCATAATGTCACTACTACGCTCACAACAGCCAGCCGCTTATACATAGCCTGAATCAAATAAATCCAGTCCACGTCCTCTCGTCTTATATCTTTCAGATCTATTTTAATATTATCCTCCCATCTACGTCTAGGTCTTCCAAGTGACGTCTCTCCGTCAGGTGAGAGTTTAAAAATTCAAGTAATTTATTAACATTATATCGACAGATAAAGTTCAAAATTAATTTTACCCGACAACTTAGGATGCATACCCACCAACAACATATATTATATAAGTATGTTCAGTCTTTCCCAAATTATACACGCGAACGTACGGAGGGAATGATCGCCACTTTGCGCGTTCACTTTCTGCAGCTCTATGTACAGAAGCATTATAAGCCCCTAAAAATATTAACACCTTCGAAAATTGCAGTGCTAATGTTACAAACACAGTAATTACTCAGCACATAGACTAGCTGCAAAACACGATAATCCGTGACACTCACAAGCTAACGAAACTGTAAATGAAGACTTCTGGGCCCTATGGTCACAGTTCACGATACACCTTGCATAACGGCAAATTCAGTACCAGACGTTCAGTGCGGTTAATCTAATCAAAGCCTGCCTGCGCGGTGCACACATCTCTTCATTACATGTAATTTGCGCAGATAGGTAACCGTATTTACTCCTGCTCTACACGTTCTTCATTCAACGTAGTAGTTTCGAATTTATAGTTATTTCTTTCAGGTGCACTGGGTCGCATTCTTGACATTTTTCCAAATGCGCCGTGTTATACGTAGGTACAGTACATCGATATTAAATTTTTCGCGATAATTCTGACATCTGCTGCATAATTCAGGTCACTGTCACAAATTCAGTTTGTGTGCGTGTTTAACTTGTACTGCAACAAGAGAAAATTGTTCAGTCGTTGTAGCGAATGGTTATGGTGGACGGTCGGCATTGGACTCATAGTCAAGACACGATTCCCTAGTCACCACAAGACCTGACCAGCGCCCAGTACGATTTTTCTTGTATCCGCTGGAATACCGGCAGCTATTTTCTGGGAGTAAAACCGTCAGCGTGCGAACACTTCTCTTACTTAAATCTCATGTTGGTATTAAGAATACGTGGAGATATGCCGCCACTCCACCATGTATATTGTTTGTGTAGTGCATATTCAAGTACGGGGATAGCTTTACCAATAGTTTTGTCATTTACTTGGCAAGAAGTTCACATGGTGCAAATTTTCAAAAGAGTAGAAGATGAAGATGATGATGATGATGAAGAAGAAGAAGAAGAAGAACAACAACAACAACAACTTTCAGTGATTGTGGTTACGTCAGAGTAATTATGCCCAGTGCGATCAACAATTTCCAGCGCTGGAGCGAAATCATATTGGGCACAAACTGCAGTTTGACTGCGACGAGGAATTCATGACATGATGATTGACAGTCCTGAATACGGACTTACATCAAAAGTGATTAGAAGTTATTGTCATTCGATACGTTGAAATAAGGTGGGAAAGCAGTAAAATTGAAACAATTGTTCTTCTTAGAGTTGAAAATGAAGAAAACAGAATATATATATATATTGTGAAGTTATTTTCTAATAGACACTTGTACTAATGCTGCTGCTACTACTACTACTACTACTACTACGACGACGACGACGAAGTACTTGAAGTCAATGGTGTTCTCAGACAACTTCGTACCTTAATAACTGAATAAGCCGATTTGTTGCTGTAGCTAAGCCCTTGTCATTAGCGTTTTTTTAATTTACACGGCTGACTTAGGCCCTTCTCGTGAGTCAGCTTGTTTTACGCAGAATAATGAGACTGTAACGAGAAATTAATATTTAAAAGTTTCCTTCGTTGCTACGAGTTTAGGAACTTCCTTCATTTAAGAGACGTGTGCTGTTTAATAAACAAATTTCCTTCACCCGAAAACTATTAAAGCACGGAATGCTGCTAATAACGAAATTCTAAGAAATCTGAAGCTGTTTACGCCCTTGATGTGCTTCATTTTAACGTATTTCCTTACAGAACATACACAGCACAGCATATCCTTGGGTCATATCACGAATCAAATATTAATGCTGCTTATGCGCGTATGGGTGAGGAGAGGGGTGTACAGGGTCTTGGTGGGGAAACCAGAGGGAAAGAGACCACTGGGGAGACCTAGGCGTATATGGGTGGATAATATTAGGATGGATCTCCATGAGGTGGGATGTGGGTATATGGACTGGCTTGGGCTGGCCCAGGATAGAGACAGGTGGCGGACGCTTGGGAGTGCGGTAATGAACCTTCGGGTTCCGTGAAATGTGGGGAATTTCTTGACTGGCTGCAAACCAGTTAGCTTATCAAGAAGGACTCTGCACCATGGAATAAGTAAGTAAGTATGCACAGTACAAAACGCTGTTATTGAAAAGGGCCGGGATAGTGCAGTCAGTATAGCGACTTGCTAAGGGCTGGGCGGTCCGGGGATCGAATCCCAGTAGGAACGAGATTTTCTGAACCCGTTCAGACCGATCCTGCGATTACCCAGCCTCCTACACAGTGGGTATCTGCTCATTCCTAGGGATGGAGTGGTCCGGACGTGAAGTTGACCACCCACCCCCATCCAGCGCTGAGATTAAAAAAGTGTAGACCTATACCCGCTGTATCCTTATGGCAGTATATTGGGTGAAGTTTACTTTTACACTGCTCTTGAACAGTAGAATAAATCTTATTATTTGTGTTTGTTCTTTTCCGTCTTGTGTTTCTTCTCCTGCAGGTTAAGCTATAGGGATGTGAATCTGACCTCTCACTGCCATCCAGTGCCGAGGTTGACAGTAAGTGCAGCTTACCTCGACTCCCCCATTATGGATTCATGGCGTAAACACGGGCAACTTTACGTTACCTTCTATGTAGTCATCCACTCGATTTCCCGTCTAACCACTTATCGTATGTATTCAAAGAAGGCATAACAGGATACGCCGAACATTTAAAAAATCTGAAAGTTCATTCTTGCATTAGTTTTCCGCAAAAATAAATAAATAAATAAACTTGTGATAATAAGACTCCAACGCCACAAAACCATTTTGGCAAGAAACACTTTCGGAACAGTAGGTGGGAGCAGGAAAGGAAAAAAGAAAAACGCCTCTCACCGCCTCTTGCGTGAAAGAATATAAAACCTTTTATATTATTCATCAGTTACTTTGACAGTGCCTGCATATGTTTAGTATGATCCATTTTCACTTCTTATAATATAACCAACTAGATGCACTAATTTCTCAAATTTATTTTTGGAATAGGGCTCTACATATTTCGGACAGTTCCTCTGTCCATCATCAGGAGTTTTTCACTGTACACACAGCGATAGGTATATGTCATACAGGTTTGCTGACAGCTTGTTGTGTGTACAGTGAAAAACTCGTGATGATGGACAGAGGAACTATCCGAAACATGTAGAGTTTTATTCCAAAAATAAATTTTAGAAATTAGTGCATCTAGTTGGTTTTATTATAAGAATTTATGACGATGCGCGGTCACCTGAGCGTCAAAATCCACTTTCACATTCACATTGCTGAACCACATTTTTTCATTTTTTTTTATCATTACCACCTCCCACCATTTAACCGAAAGATAAAGATATATTTGCACGGTTGGCATCTTGTTATTTTTAAAGAATCTAAAATATCGAACAATAAATTTTTAAGACAGAAATATTGCCTTAGCAAAAGTTGCTTTGGTAGAACTTAAATAAAAAGACGGCAACAGGATTGTTTTCAGGCTTCCGCCGAGAAGTAGCTGAGAACTGCTCTCTTCTAGGTTATTACGCAGCGTAATAACCTAGAAGAGAGCGGCTCAGGAACCGGCAACAGTGTGAAAGTTTTCTCTATATTTTTTTGTAGGGCTTAGTGAGACAACTAATGAAAAATTGCAGCGAGAAATGCGAATTCGTATAAATGACATGTAAGACATTAATTTTAAGCTAACAACTATAAAATTGTAAAAAGGTAAATCAGTCCCGCTACAGGCCCGAAGTTCCCAGAGGGTTCCAGGAAGTTAAGGTTCCCAGATTACGTGACAGTGGTCCAAGATGGTGGTAAGCTTACCAGCCTTACGCACCAGCCACTTTTACCCCCAGGAAATACTCCTGGTACTCATTTCTGTTAGAGGCTGAGTCGACCCCAGGGCCATAGTGCGATCGGAAGGATTATGTCAATAAAAAATTCCAATGGTACCATCTGGAATCGAACCAGCGACCTCCCGATTTGTAGCACAGCATCTTAACCACTGTGCTACCGCATAAAATTTCAGACAGTGATAAACAAATTGTATACATATTATAAACGTCGATAGTAATACAAATTTTTTTAAATCATGTTGCCATGCATGATTTAAAAACTTGAAAGTAAGTGATACTAGTATCGATCGCAGCTCAAATTTCGCGTGCCTTCCATGTTCCTATTCCGGGTTTAAAGAAATAAAATTTAGGATTTTGTGGTGTCTTCAAACAGCGTAATATCCTTAACAAGTTTCATGAAAATGGGTCGAATATTTGAAACGTTGAGTTGGGGACAAACATAAAACACGCTTACCTCAAAATCCTGCCCTTTTCTCCTTAAAAAGCGGAATCAGGCTAAAAATGGATCAGAACGTAATCTTTGCACTTCGATACAACGAACATCTGATTACGACGTAAGATGAGATTTTAGCTTTCAGGAATTCCCCTGTAGATTCCGAACACAAAGTATGTATGCAGCTTCAAGCCCTCATGTACAATAGTGAATTCCACACAGGCATATGATATAGTTGAAATACATAGCAGTTTATGAAGGTCACATGTTATTCATTCATGGCCCCCAGGATGCAGCAAGCAGGAAACTCCCTTTGAACTTCTACACCACGCTAATTAGATGCATATGCCTGTGCTCGGAGCGTTTCATAACACCGCACGGCCCCAGTGTCTTCAACCCTAAGTCATTCTTCGATACTGACAAGTCACTAGAATTATACAGACTTTCCGCGAGATCACCTGCGGGACAAAATAACACCAAAGTTTTATAACATTGCTTCGGAACGAAAAAAACGCATGAAAATACAATTTTGTAGGAAAGACTACGAAAATTTTTAGTTTTACGTAAAATTATTAATAATATGAAGATAAAACTGCCCCTCTGTACACATTTCAGGCGTAGGAGAATTCGGTCTATAGCTCCATGCGTTCATACATAAAGGTAAATATACTGCTTCACGCCCCAGTCATTTTGTTACTGGGGAATAAGAACTCGGAATCCACTGAGCAGGAGGCTGGGTGGGTCTTAACGCCGATCTGGACGTTCTTGGGCTCCTTATGAGAAAAATACACATGTCTTGTGAAACACAAGAGGGTAGACCTAAGACACACCGAGAACCACAAAAAATACTAAAAAATATAACATGTGAAACCAAACGATCCCATCAAAAACACTATAAATGCTACATCCTACTTCCGCTAAAACAAAATTAGGTTAAACTAATTCTTTTAAAACATAAATTTATTTACTGTGTTTAATATTGCATGTGCCGTGAGTAGTGTGGAAATTAACTTATAAAACCAACCTTACATGCACTGGAATATATGCAAAACAGACGTACAAAAATCTTCCTACATATTTCGGCACTCCTTGGGTGCCATCATCATGGAGCTTTAACTGTAGTCAAAGTAGTGCTTTCGAATGATCCGACGTATGCGGCACAGCCACATAATTGCACATGTATACACATTTCAACGAAAACACAGGCGAAACAACCCACACTTACATTTCAACTGCTACAGTAGATTCTTTAGAGAAATCTGTGATAATTCCTATAAGAAATTCTTTTATTCACGCGGCACATAAATTGAGCAATGCGCTGATATCACTGGAAAAAAATATCTATTATCACAGGGAATGATAACTTCAGAGTGCTCCTAATGTGAGTTTGAAGGACTGAGGAACACATTAAAATTCATGTGGTTACGTCCAGTGTATTGCCTTGTGTTGTCAGGAAAGAACACGTGAGATGCGACCCTCGAACACTTCAAAATATAATGATTATGATGAGTGTGATGGTGATAACAATAATAACACTAGTAATACTAGTAACAAACGTCATCATCTTAAATGACAAGGGCGCTTCTTCTGAGGCTGAAATTCCGTATGGTGATACAACTAACGGCGGTGTAAGAAACCCAAAGATTAATCCTATCCTGAGTCACTTGAATTCAGTACAAGCACCAAAATTTAATTTTTATAGTACCTTTGGATATTATAATACCCTCTACGTCTTGGTCTCTCGATTGTTCTTTTAGCTTCAAGTTTTGCTAACAATCTTCATGTTTGCACCGTGTATCAATGATAATCAAACACTTTATTATCCAACTAATGCACAATATATTATATGTAGATACAATTAAAATTATAAAATATTTAAAAGTGCTCCAACATGTTTCGGGTCACAGAGGATCCATCATTAGGGAGCCTTGTACAGTGCTTGGCTAAAAATTGCAATACTGAATGTAATTTTTAGCCAAGCACTGTACAAGGCTCCCTGATGATGGATCCTCTGTGACCCGAAACATGTTGGAGCACTTTTAAATATTTTATAATTTTAATTATATCTACATATTATTTATTGTGCATTAGTTGGATAATAAAGTGTTTAATTTTGTGAACAAATTTTTCATGTAGTTCTTACTTATCCCATACGTCCTACAAGCCCCGCCCATATCATCCTGCCTCATTTCTTCACCATAGGAATATTTAGTAATCGGTACACATTCCTAATTACGCAATTTTATGTATCCTATCGCTTCTGTCCCAACACCAAATATTCAATACAAAGTCATGTTTTCAGACAACATTAATCTATGTTCATGGTGACAGGCCCATACACAACCGCAAATACAATTACAGTTTTAGCAGTTCGTATTCATCAGTGGACACACACATGTTCGTACAATACTGTACATACCTAAACTCCGTACAGATTGCAGTCAGAACACAGGCACTGCATTAGCAATGGTTTATCATGAAATCCATCGAGATTAGGAGCAAACCGCTCTCAGTCCAGAGAGCAGTTCGCACTTAACAGTAAAGGTATTCATGTTCACACTTAGGATAGTGCAGTTTCGACAATCGATTTCATCAAAGCCAGTAAATGCACTAGGAGTCTCTACAGGTCCATCATTTGCCGTCAGTTACAAACCATTGCACATTAAACTGTATCAAACGAAGTACGGAGGTGTAAGGAGAAGAATGTAAATAGAGTTTAATGAAAACAATAATATATTATTCATTACAAAATTAAATCACAACACGATATTGTTTAGTAATTCATTTCTCGAAACAAATAGCCAAAAATGAGAAGAATAGACATGGCAGAAATGGTTCACCTCATAAATAGCATGAAATATTACTTACTTACTCCATGGTGCAGAGTCCTTATTGATAAGCTAACTGGTTTGCAGATAGTCAAGAAATTCCCCGCATTTTATGGAACCCGAAGGTTCATTACCGCACTCACAAGCATCCGCCACCTGTCTCTATCCTGGGCCAGCCCAATCCAGTCCATATACCCACATCGCACCTACTGGAGATCCATCCTAATATTATCCGCCCATCTACGCCTAGGTCTCCCCAGTGGTCTCCTTCCCTCTGGTTTCCCCACCAAGACCCTATACACTCCCTCTCCTCACCCATACGCGCCACATGCCCAGCCCATATCATTCTTCTCGATTTTATCACCCGCACAATATTGGGCGAGGAGTACAAATCATTTAGTTCCTCGTTATGTAATCTCCTCCATTCCCCCGTTACCTCGTCCATCCTAGGTCCAAATATTCTCCTCAGCACCCTGTTCTCAAATGCCATAAAATATAAATAACGTAAAATAACAGTAGTGATATAAGGAAATAAATGATTGTGGGAATAAGAATTACGAAGTAATAAAAGTTGAAATGACGTGTGAGACCAACTAGATACAACAATTATGATTTATTAATAATCCATTAGCTCAACATGTTTTATCAAAGAAATTATTAGAATATTTTGGAAACATTTTCTGTAAAAGAATCAAATTTAACTGAACCTGCAGTATGATGTATTTTTACACATATGGCAATAGCATGTATTATTTTAAATGCGAATACGATGTGTCTTCTTCAGCCCATGTAGTAAGGACTAATTAACTCTGACCGATTTGAAAGCTGTCCGACCTACTTCGGACTGCTGCATTGTAACAACGGTTTTCAAAAGCTTCACTTTAAGCTACTTGGCATACTTAAGGCGTAACACTATTTCCGCCGTCCTACAGTGAAATCAGCAACGTTGAGTTCGTTTGACTAATAAACTTGCTCTTAATTGAGGACTTTTGTTTTTATGGTGTTGCGGCCCAACACCTGCTATGGCCTCCTTGTTCATTAGGTTTCTATATCACACACAACGACGCGCCACAATGTGTAGGACTCCTCTAGACGAGTGATCAGCTCGTCGCAGAGACCTCTACGTAACAACACAAAACACTCATAAGAGAAAGACATCCATGTCTGCGGCGGGATTCAAACCCACAATTACAGCTGGCGAACGTTCCCAAACCTACGCCTTAGACCGCGGGAACGCTGGGACCGTCATTATTAAGGAGTTACTTCCTTCAAATCCCGAGCCGAATCCTGTTATCCTGATTCAAATTTTCGTGATTTTCTTCTCAGTTTCTGCAGGCGAATTCCAGGTAATTGCCTTAAATTAGGTCCCGATCACTTCCTCTTGCATCCTGTCCAGTTCCACAATTATCCTAACATTCGACACCCTGTAGCTTGATATGTTAGCAACTCGTTAAGTGCCCCACAAATACAATAATATAAGCAGCCAAATAGATGCAACAATAATAATTTTATTAATTATTTCGATCAGCTCAGCATGTTTCGGGCGATAATTTCGTCCATCCTCAGGAACACTAGACTGTGTCTACGGCTTGTGGAATAAAGCACCGACGATGCTGCCTACAGGCAGTA
>Ga0123357_10014346_pt1 | contig 10336 bp, 10 predicted proteins | sample TergutEmb28metaG_FD_89873 | JGI IMG/M metagenome (GOLD analysis project Ga0123357, IMG submission 89873) | Embiratermes neotenicus P4 segment gut microbial communities from Petit-Saut dam, French Guiana - Emb289 P4 | ecosystem: Host-associated > Arthropoda: Insects > Digestive system > Gut ... | reverse complement strand
GCATATCAATTAAGTCATTTGAATATTAATTAAGTTTTGAGAGGTCATTGACCTATTTCCGGGTATCAAGGGTTAGTCATGTGACCCGTGACGTCATAGGGTCTGTGGTGGGGTGCCAAAGTGGCTCCCTATCTACTTACCGGTGTGTTGGTCAGGACGTTATTTTTCTTCAGAACGTTGCTCGCATGTTTTCCAACCGGTGCAACAATGTGGTGACGTCTGCTTTGCAGTTCTTAGGCGTTTTTGGATCCTTGTGGAGCGTATATTAAAATAACTCCGTCCGTTCGTTCGTCCGCATGATATATCTCAAGAACCGCTAAGCCTACTTTCATATCTGGTATTGGCGCCTTCCACTCAGATTTGACAAGCCATTTAAATCATTAAATCATTTAAGCCATTTTCACTTAAATGAGATAATTATTAACAACAACTTTACCATGTCAGCCCTCATCTGAAGCTAAACTCTCATGATGTTTACGTATAAGCGAAAAGTATTTCAAACAAATGTTGTAGGGAGGAATGAAACATACATTTATATCCTAATACACTGTTTCGACCGTAACGCTTAACGGGATTTGAGGTGGAAGAAAGGGGCTCCGTGTGTACGTTTCCGAACTAGTACAGTCAACTTGTACCGACAGAGCACACGTGGCTTTTTTTCCTTTACTTTGTAAGTGACGCTTAATAATTTGTATCTTGAGAATGGATAAGAACAAGAATGAACAGGAGGAGAATAGAAGAAATTTAATTTTTCTTAATCCTTTTGGGGGTTGGGGGGAGGTGTGGATGGTTCAATATGACGGCACGGATATGGGTAGTTATTGCACTGTTTGCACTGTAAACGTGAGTGTAATCTGAGGCGAAGTAGTAACGGAGGCACGAAAAAGAACTAGTATGACTAAGACAACTATGTGTGTTAAATACAGTTAGAAAGAAAGTTTCAAAATCTTCCACTTTCAGATAGGTTTCTTGATTTTTATACATTGTTTTGTGTAGGTTGGTCATTAAGTGGTTTAGTCATTTTGGGGAGTAGTAAGGTTCGGTTGAATCAGACTGAGAGTTTGGTGTAGTGGTAAGTTAATGTTGGAAGGTACCCACTCGGTATGTAAGGTGGGCCAGCGGTTATGCTAAACTGTTTGGAAGCCAGCAACTGAGGGTAGAGTGGGAGGCATTTTTGTGGTTAACCTCACCCACACGAGCCAGATTTTGGGATTGTACCTTGAACTAAACGACACCTGTCACCTTCCAAATAATTAATTTACCCCAGACATATGAGCACGTGTAAACAGAACGTTTTGACTCATATTCGAGCCGTACCGGCTTTGATTCTTGTTTTATGTCCGGCCTAAAACTTAGGATCGCTTCCTTCCATATTGTTTACAGTACATCGTTCACATTGTCACATCATTGAACTCTTTACACCCGTCGAAACTGTCAAAACACCACTAAATAATGGGTCACATTAAGCTATATTATCTAGAAGTTGTCCAAACCAAGAAACAAGTTCCAAATCTCATCCGTCTTTATAAAAATCTTGAACTTCGCACGTCATTGAAATGTGCAAGGTTTATTGATTCGGAAATGAATTGTGATATTGAAGATTTAGGCCTTCTGTTATGTTACGCCGTGTCTGCTCCTAAACATTTACCGACGTTACAGAGGAGCAGTCGAGCAGCCCAAGAAACCTGCTTGACCCTGAATTTTGGGGCGCTATAGCCCTTCCGAAACGTCCGGAGGCGTTCAACTGTCGACACGGCGTAACAGATCTGAGTACTTGAACCTTCATCACCAACACCGCTGCGACGATAAGCTCAGATCTCGCGATTGTGCTGTTAAAGTAGATGTTGATATTTTCATTACCAGATATTCCTTTACAGATAAACACTTTCTTCTCTTGTTATCCAGACAGTTTTTTCTGTAGATGAAGTACTGTAAAAATCAACCACAGATTAAGAGGTCACGCTTGCGGGTGACACATCTTGGTCTCAGAGGTTGTCCAAAACACGTCACGCAGTCACTTCTCTTGTGGTTGGAACATCCTCATTATTTATCTCCCGTATAACAATTTGCCAGGATGATGGAACTGTGTACAAACGGATTTGACATTCAAAAAAGCGTGCATCATGATATATTCTTATAATAAAACCAACGAGATGCACTAATTTCTAAATTTATTTTTGGAGTAGAACTCTACATGTTTCGGACAGGTTTCTGTCCATCATCAGGAGTCTAGTACTGTATACACAGCAATAGGTATATATCATACAGGTTATGCTTGTTAGCGGGATCAGGATGGAACTCAGTTTCATCCTGATCCCGCTAGCAAGCAGTCAGCGTAACCTGCATGACCTATTGCTGTGTATAAAGTACTAGACTCCTGATGATGGACAGATTACCTGCCCGAAACATGTAGATTTCTATTCCAAAAATTAATCTGAGAGACTAGTGCATCTCGTTGGTTTGTTGGGTTTGTTATAAGAATAAGAGTACAAACGGATATTAATAAATGCAAAATTAAATAACTGGAAAGGGAGATAAAAAACAGAGCTAACTGGGAGAAGTCCATTAGGAAGGCGAAGGATTGCACTGGACTGTAGTGCCATCTAAGAAGAATAAGAATAATAATAACCAGTATTACACTAGTTACTTGTTGTCAGTTCTTTTTTGCAACATTTGCCGGTTTACTGCATCTTAAAGTGTTAGGTTCTTCTGCTTCGTCAGGCTTGTCACTTCCCTTTCCCACTTTATTTCGGGTCTTCGCCGGCGGTAGCATAGCTACTGGCAGAGCAATCTAAGAAGCAGTCCACCGCCTTGCCAGGTTATGGCGGGTTTGCGATGGGCTGGCAACCCATCCAGTAGAAAAGTACAGTCGCCACCGACTTCAGTCACACACATCCTAATCCACTGACATGAAGATCAGCGAAAGATTTACAAATTAATTACGCTGTTGATGTAAGTGTTGGTCACTTCGCTACACACTCTTCATTTCCGAATTACGCGTGTCCCAAAAATCACTTTCTTTTCTTGTCGTTCTGTTCACTTTTCCTGTAGGTTTTGGGGCTCTCAAAGAGGTGTCGATAAAGATTGCAAGTCTTCTCAGATGTTAGGCCCTGTCGACCGGTAAATAAGTACCAACGTTATGTGAAGGAGCATAGTACATTCATCTTCACGGTCAAGTAGTCCAAGAAGATTGACCTTGGACTGCTTGACCGGCATGAGGAGCACTTACATTCCTTCATAATAACTGAAGAATAAAATCCAACTAGAAGCCACTTATTACTTTATTATGCTTATGTTAGGCTGAACATGTTTCGGGCACCATTGTGCCCATAATCAGGAGCTCACGACGATAGCATTGGTTACCACATAGGCCGTCTGGTTCTCGAGTGGTTACCACATAGGCCGTCTGGTTCTCGAGTGGTTACCACATAAGCCGTCTGGTTCTCGAGTTGCTGCTGGTTGGAAGTCAAGTGCAGGCAGGATGGATGAGTGTCCGGACCGAAGGCTTGACTTGACTTCCAACCGGCAGCAACTCAAGAACCAGACGATCTATGTGGTAACCAACGCTATCGTCGTGAGCTCCTGATGATGGGCATAATGGTGCCCGAAACATGTTGAGCCTAACATAAGCATAATAAAGTAATAAGTGGCATCTAGTTGAATTTTATTCTTCAGTTATCAAGATGACGCACGGTCCAGTACACATCACATTCCTTCATAATGTTGGTCGCGGCGTAACATTCAAGAATATTTCGGTCTTAATTGTCCTATAGGTGGAACATCGGTATTAAATGACGCACGGATAACTCATGTGCGTACGAAATAGTTGGAGTACTTACAAAAAATGTTGCCAGTCCCAGTTGCCGCGCGGTTTAAGGCGTATGTCTGCGGCCGTTCGCCTGCTGAGATTGTGGGTTCGAATCCCGAGTGCATGGATGTTTGTCTGTTGTGATTGTTATGTGTTGTCAGGTAGAGGTCTCTGCGACGGGCTGATCACTCGTCCAGAGGAGTCCTACCGAATGTGATGCGTTATTATATGTGATCTAGAAGTCTCGTCAATGAGGAGGCCCTGGCCCACTGGTGACTTTTGCGCCTGAAACAAACAGAAAATGTTGGTCTTATCAGTACGCAACGTTACTCTTCATTAGCAGATTTTACCTTCGCTTATAAATTTTGTCACAAACGAGAAGCTTTATTTCCATCTCACCCCATCTTCCCCAGCCCCCTTTGCCGGTTAATTTAAATTCCAGGAATTATGAATCTTAGTGTACATTGTCACGTCCCAAGTGCATGTGTTCAGAATCGATTAAATTCACGCAGTCTTGATTTTTGTGATAAAATCTATTTTAAGATCAAGAGATTTTTTGGTCGTGTCTGTACAACAGTATTCTACATGTGCAAAGAGGGGGTGAAGGAAGAGGGGCACTAGAATTGATTTTGTTTGTGACGTCAACGGGTGCTATATACCTTTGCTTCAGCGCTGGCGCTTCTTGAAATACCGGTTGAGGGGAGGAAGGGTGCTTGTTGGGTTCATTCAGGCCATGCTGCATTCAGTTGGAACCCAAATTGGGCTCCGGATCGGCAACGTCACGTATGGGGGGGTTTTGACGGGTAGATGCTGGTGATGGCGATTAACGTACACTGCAGTGATATGCTGTTACTTGCTAATTACGAGTGTGGCTGATGAATATTGAGGATGTCCATTTTGCAGACAATACGATTCAGAGAAATTATTGTTTTGTGGTGTACATTGCTTAACGTGTGTCAAATCTTAGTGGTGGGAAGTGAACAAAGCTGGGAACATGCACCGAATGTATCAGGTAAGTTACAGAGCGTTGCCAGACGTCCTACACGAGTAATTAAATCCTCCAGTTATTACGACTTGGCGAGAATCATAGTAGCATGTAGAAGTTCATACTAACTTAGGCAACTTAATATTGTCCGAATGCTCTTTGAATTAGCGCGTTGCTGTGAAAGGTCGAGAGAGTGTAAACAAGTAGGCTGCATAAGAACGTCTTGCATTTTGTATGTAGCGAAATGGGAATTGAACAGCGCATTGTACAGGTGGTTAATTCTCTTTGTTTGTTTTGGGCGCTACAGCCCTCATTGGGCCAGAGCCTCCTCATTCAAGAGGTTTCTAGATCACACACGACGCACCACAGTCAGTAGGACTCCTCTAGACGAGTGGTCAGCTCGTCGCAGAAACCTCTACCTGACAACACACACAACACTCACAACAGACAAACGTCCGTGCCCCCGGTGGGATTCGAACCCACAATCTCAGCAGGCGAACGGCCGCAGACCCACGTCTTAGACCGCGCGGCCAATTGGACCGGCAGTTCTGTTTGTACAGATGAAATACCACAGCTGGCAGTCGCACTGAGGAATGTCCGTTCCAGACTGAGGGAACATGATCCAATCCCACCGAGTTCAACATTGCCTAACCGAACTGACGTAATATAATGTAACGTAACAGATTGGTTGTTGTGGCGTAGTATTGACGGTGTAGAATTTTATGCAGGAGGTACCCGGATTGGAATTTGTCCACGTTACTGACTAGCTTGACTGATGTGTTCTGTGGTTTTTCTGAGTTCTTCCCAGCCGAGTACACACACACACACACACACACACATATATATATATATATATATATATATATATGCATACGTATGTACATTCCACAGATGCATAAGTGTGTCACAGAGACAATAGGATATGGAGCAACTCATAAATACACAGGATAGACAGAGTTTTTACAAATAAAATACTATAAACGTTTTATAAGGCTGTACTATGTATCGTGTTTACACATAAAACGTTCATCTACGGTGTAAAGAGCGTGTGTGTATATATATTTCCTTAATGGTACATTTAAATTTTGCCTTTTCATTCTTAAGAGCTATGCAAGATGTTCAGTAGTAGGCCTAATGTAAATATGCCAGTGGGATATTCCAAATTCTTCCCTGCTTACCTTTCTTGATCTGATGCGATTCGCTAAATAATTTCTGCAATTGGCATCATTGAGAAAAATAAGAGTTGTAAGAATCGTGATCATTGACTGAACTTATTAAAGAATCATAATCTGTGCGTGATTTCAGACTTCCGCCGCCGTGTAAATGAGATCTGCGCTCTTTTGGAATTTTACGCAGCGTTTCTTGTCGACGTTTTACGTTGCCCAAAATTCCGAGAGCACGCAGATCTCAAACCTAATCTAACTGAAGATACCAAACCTGATCAGGTACTTGCGTGGGATCAGAAATCGTCCTGGAACGCGAGCGATATTTTTATAATAATTTGCAGCGTAAATAGACAGTACGAACTCATTGTCCACGTGCTCTTTAATGTTAATTATTCAGAACAGCTTTGTAATGCAGTGACCATGTATGTTGATCATTGTGTTAATTTTCTGCCAGAATTTTCAATTACTAGACATGTCCCTGACGTATCTGACCCGTATAAGTTACAACTGATGAGCGGGATCGGGGCAGCTCAGTCGGTATAGCGACTCGCTACGGGCTGGACGGTCCAGGGATCGAATCCCAGTGGAGGTGAGATTTTCCGCACCCGTCCAGACCGGCCCTGGGGCCCATCCATCCTCCTATATGTTGGGTACCGGGTCTTTCCCGGGGGTAAAGCGGCCGGGACGTGGCGTTGACCACCCACCCCATCTAGCGCCGAGGTTTAAGGTAGAGTAGAGCTATACATCTGCTCCCCCTCTGGGCCTTTGTGGCCTGTTATAGGGTGAACTTTACCATTTTGGCTGATGAGCTGTTTCCAGTTCACTCAGCGGTACTAAATTTTCGGGACTGTTTACATTCGATACAAATTAAAATCAAGCAATGACCCAGTCCACAGTTTAGGTCGTGGCCGTTCCTTCTCACTGTGTGAAGTATTTTTGTTGGCTCGTTTGTGGAAAGAGTCAGCATTATATGAAGTAAATTTGTAACAATATCGGAAAGTGTGTATTTCTTACTTTTTTCCCTTAAATTCCCAAGTGATATGATACCTGACGGAAACCGTTCCTCTTCGTCTAACGCTGCTGCGTTCTTAGGCGCGTTCGCGCAGTTGCGAAGAGCGACTTTTAGCATCGTCGCGTCTGTCCGTCCGCATGGCACAACTCGGCTCTCCCTGGATGGGTTTTCGTGACATTTTGTATTGTAAGGTGGGAGGATGGTACTAAAACCTGTGTAGAAAATTCAGTCTTACCTCTAATGAGACAAGAATAACAGGCACTGTACGCGAGGACTGACGTACATGTACGCCTTCTTTGGTAACGATGGACAATAAATTCTTACAGATGTTATGCTTCTGAGGTAATAGTAGCCATTTCTTATTAATTTCGAGGCGCTGAACACAAATATGACAATGAAAACTCAAAATTGGCTACTGTTTCTCAGAAATACGCAAACGTTTATTATATATTTAAAAAATATGTACATCAGATTTGTAACGTTAAAAGTCATCTTCTACTTGCGACTTCGCTTTGCCTGTCGCTTGTGTAGCTGCTCAGGACCATTTTTGGCGAACGTCCAACAGTATTCAACCAACATGGAAGTGGACCACTTTCCCTGATATCGTTTCTCCTTCGTTGCAATTTCCTGATGAAAACGTTCACCGTGCTCATCACTAACCATGCCGCAATTGTCGGGGAAGAAATCCAAGTAGGAATGAAGCATGTGTATCTTTAAGGCCATATTGGAACCAAGTTTGTGATACGATGACATGTCCTCAGTCAACTCCTTGTAGTTCGTTTTCTGCCCTGATATTCCTGAGGAAGTTAGTTGACACCAGACGAAACGCGTCCCAAACATTTTTCTCGTCACCCTGAAGTAGGTTGTTAAACATATCGTCTCTGAAGCGCTTGCGGATCTGAGGACCCACAAAAACCCCGTCTTTAATCTTCGCTTCGCTGAGTCGAGGGAATTTTTCAGCCCGATACTTGAATGCTGATCCAATCCGGTCCGTGGCTTTTACGAAGTTTTTCATCAGACCGAGTTTGATGTGTAGGGGCGGTAGCAGGATTTTGTGTCATTCTGCCAGTGCTGGGTGTTGCACATTCTTTTCTCCGACCTTCAGAGATTTCCTCTGAGGCCAGTCTCTCTTCAGGCAATGCAACGTCTTTGCTCGGCTGTCCCATTCACATAAAAAACAGCAATACTTCATATATCCCAGTTGGAGATCCATTGACAAAGTCACTACCTTCAGGTCACCACAAATATGCCTGCCATACTTGCTGTATTCAAGCTTATTCAGCAGCTGCTTTAGGTTTTCGTAGGTTTCTTTCAAGTGGACAGCGTGTCCGATTGGAATGGATGGATGTTGGTTTCCATTATGCAGCAACACCGCCTTCAGGCTCAATTTCGAAGAGTCTATAAATAGTCGCCATTCTTGCGGGTCATGTTTGATTCTGAGGGCATTCATCAGGCCACCTACATCGTAGCAGAACACAAGGTCATCTTCCTTTCTGAAGAAGGCGCCAACTTCTGTTGACGACTGCGAAACGAAGAAATTCGGACATTTTTCTCGAGAAGTTTCCATTGTTTAAGTCTTGATCCCAGTAACTCTGCTTTGCTCTTGGACAGCTCCAGATCGCGAACAAGATCGTTCAGTTCGTCCTGTGTGAGAATGTGTGGCTGTGGCGCAGAAGACCTACCGTCGGAGACGTGTGGTTCAGTGGACGCCGGCGGCTCAGCAGAACCCGAAGTCGAATCGCCTTCGTCCTCGTTGTTTGAATCGATGGTAAATTCTTTCGGACGTTCGGGAAAAGAAATTCCTTCGCCGTGCGGAACTGGACGGGGAGCAGATGATATATTGGATACACTATTGTCCACTTCTTTTTCTTCGTGATGCCTCCAGAAATAGATGGCACCATACAGAATTAGCAGTCAGTTGCATGATTACTTGGCTCCCTCCAAAGCATAGGAACAGCAAACGGCATCGCATGTCAGTTGCCATTCAGCCACTGCAAAAGATTTGTTGCACATTTACGGCAGCATATGTGCCGGGCCCACTTGACGTAAAAAACACTAAAATATTGATGTATAAAGTACTCATTAGACCTGCACTTACGTATGCTTCCGAAACATGGACTCTATCTAAAACAAACGAAAGGCGGTTAAGTCTGTATGAAAGAAAGGCACTTCGATGCATTTTTGGAGCGAAACAAGAGAACGAAATATGGCGGAAAAGATACAACTATGAATTATACTAAACATTTAATGAACCAAACATTGTCAATTACATAAACGTCAAAAGATTAGCATGGGCAGGCCGCTTGATACGTATGAATAATGATAGAACTCTTGAAAAAATGTTCGACACCAAATCGGATGGAGTAAGAAGAGTTGGAAGTGCGAAATTGCGATGGGAAGATGGTGTCGATCAAGATATGAGAACATTAGAGGTCAAGAATTGGAAGAAAATCCCTCGACAGAGACGAATGGGCAAAGCTTCTACAGAAGGCGAGGGCCCACCAAGGGCTGTCGGGCCAATGATGATGATGATGATGATGATGATGATGATATGTGCGGGGTCAGGATTTGGCTTGGTCGCCGATCTTGCATCCGAAATACAAATGATACGCCTTTTTCACTATCGCGGTGGTGGTCTTTCCCTGCCTTGCAAACGTCACTTCATCGCAAAAGTTATCTGCACTATTAACACAGTTACGAGGCATCACTCATGTTGGATTAACACTGCTGGGATCACTTTGCTATATTTATGACGCAGGAGTAAACGGGTGTGGTGTGCATGATGGGCTGATGCAATATGACGCAATATTTTGAAATCTTTCAACGCATTTAATTTTTAGTAGACATATTTACTTAACGCAAACTTCATTACGGATACAAGCGACAGGCAAAGCGAAGTCGCAAGTAGAAGCGGACTTTTATCGTTAAATGTCTGATGTACATATTTCTTAAATGTATAATAAACGTTTGCGGATTTCTTAGAAACCGTAGCCAATTTTGAGTTTTTATTGTCATATTCGTGCTCATCGCCTCGAAATTAATAATAAATGGCTACTATTACCTCAAAGGCATAACGTCAGTAAAAATTTGTTGTCCAGTGATAATTAACGTCACCATACTTACTTTTGTTGCGGGTGATAAAATCTAGAAGAATGAGACGGGCTGGGCATGTGGCGCGTATGGGTGAGGAGAGGGGGTTTATAGAGTCTTGGTGGGGAAACCGGACGTAAAGAGACCACTAAGGAGACCTAGGCGTAGATGGGTGGATAATATTAGGACGGATCTCCAGGAGGTGGGATGTGAGTATATGGACTGGATTGGGCTGGCCCAGGATAGAGACAGGTGCCGGACGCTTGTGAGTGCAG
>Ga0123357_10014345_pt1 | contig 10336 bp, 5 predicted proteins | sample TergutEmb28metaG_FD_89873 | JGI IMG/M metagenome (GOLD analysis project Ga0123357, IMG submission 89873) | Embiratermes neotenicus P4 segment gut microbial communities from Petit-Saut dam, French Guiana - Emb289 P4 | ecosystem: Host-associated > Arthropoda: Insects > Digestive system > Gut ... | reverse complement strand
CTGCACCGAATGATAGCAAGCACTTCCTGACCTCAGTCTGCTCTTAATTTCTTCCGCAATAGAATTTTGATTTGTTAAAGTTGTTCCCAAATATTTAAACTCTTCCACCCTCTCGAAGTTACTATTATCAATCTTCACACTGTGAATTCGTCCTGCATTCTGATCTCGAGACATGACCATGTACGTACTTAGTTTTATCCTGCAGAGTATATGAATACACAAAATGTTCGCTTCTTTTTCTAAATAATGTTTTGTTGAACATTTTGTCATTATAATATTATATAGAGTCTTGAGACCAGAATGCAGGGCGGCATCGCTACAGAAGGATGGGTGTTAAACGCGTTGAAAATGTAGAAAGATCAAATACTTGGGAACAACGCTAAGTAATCAAAATTTAGATGGTTCAGAAATTTGGAGCAGATTGAGCTCGGGGAACTCTTGCTATTATCCCGTGCAGAATCTTTTGTCTTCCAGCTCGATATCCGAAAAATAAGATAAAAGTATTAAAATATTCATAAATATAGTTTTTTTTTTTTTTTTTTTTTTTGTATGGAAGTGATACTTGGTCTCTCACACTGAGGGAGAAATACATGCTGAGGGTGTTAGAGATGAGGGTGCTGTGCTGAGGGAGATATTTGGTCCTAAGAGGGACTAGGTAACGGGAAGTATAGAAGACCACATAACGTGAGCTGTATGATCTGTGGGCCTGCTCATCACAAATTATCAGTCGGGCGATCAAATCAAAAAGAATGAATTAGCAGGGCATGTGACACGTATGGGAGACAGGAGAGCTGAATACAGGGTTTTGGTGGGGAAACAACCTGAGAGAAAGAGACTACTTGAAAGACCTAGGCGCAGATGGGTGGATAATATTAAAATGAATCTTTAAGAAGTGGGATGGGGCGTGGACTGGATTGATCTGACTCAAGATTTGAAGAGACAGCGGGCTCTTGTTAATGCTGCAATGAATTGTCTGGTTTCGTTAAATACAGGGATTTTTTTCACTAGCTGAGGACCTTTTAGCTTCGCATGAAGGTATCCGTTCCATGGAGTGAGTGAGTTAGTTAGTTTGGTATAACATTTTAGCAATGCTGATTATATTTACTTTTGCAGAATTCAGTCAACCAAAGCAATTTATTAAACTTAATTCGCTTAATTCTCTACTTCTTTTTCCAGGTGAGTGTCTTGACTATCCTGCAGATATGCATAGAAAAAGAGCAGAGCTCCAGGGTGACGGATTATCAGAATGTTCAGTAAGGTACGTTCCCTTTGATAAATGTATATTTTCCAAAAGACCTTCCATACAGTGGCGTTATAAAACAGAACGACTGGATTTAAGGAAGACAGCACAACCTTGGAGGGACGGTGATTAATCTGCTTTAAGTATGTGACGTATTTAAGATGTAATTCCTGCAAAGACAATGTGCTGTAGGTTAATTTGTCTCACTTTCTAATTGTAGTAACAGAACGCCTCATGAATTCTAGAGCCACCATCTGATGTAACATTTTCAACCTCCGCACTCATTGGAACATGCTTAGTTATACAGCAGGGACGAATTGTTGCCTGTCTGTCAGCTGGAATGAATTATGTCACACACGGGATTTTATGTTTCGCAGACTGTTTCAGGCCGATACCTCACAATTATCGTAGCCATTGTCACGAATTATCTTATCAAGGCACGATGTTATTGAATGTACCACCAACTAGAGAAATCGATTTCTCCGCTTGAACACACACGCACAGTCCGTTTGTGGGATAATTATGGCTACCTGAATTATTTCACTATAAGTCATTAGCTTATTCGAGTGTCATGAGAGCCCCATGTGTTTGTATACGGTAGGTTATTCATTTTTAGACATTATTAAAATGAAGCTCTTCCTGCGAACGGCGTGTTCGTGTTCTCTTTGTCTAGTAAGAACTAAAACTAGTACCCATTGTCGGCTGTCCCCGGAATTACGTACATGTATACGTAGAATTACTGACCGATTTCTTTTCCGCGATTTCTATCCCAACATATTCTTCTTAATTTCTTCATTTTTATTAACATTTCCTATTTCCAATTGTTCTGTAATTACTTATTTAAGTTCATAATCCATGTATTATCTTTGTCCTGCGACCGCTCTGGGAATAAGAATTTCTGGCATTCCTGCTTCTCTAATTTCTTCTTTTGAATCTCAAAGTCGGGTCCATAAAAGGCATAGTTACAGTGAACATTCTGTATGATTATAGTAGACCCAATTTTTGCTTTCGGCACGTCTTTTAGTGTACATAAATGTGCTTTTTAATGTTTCATAGAAAGGTTTAAATGTGTTTAGTTTAACCTTTTAGAATCTATTAACGTTTTCTCTCTTGTAGCTGAAGTTATCGGAGTAAAACCTGCCCCATTTCCACTTTGTTCATGAAAATTCTCATATGGACCGCTCTGGAAGTAAACCGGGACCTCAGTAGTGAGAAATTAATATGTGCCTATAGTTAAGTTTTGTAATAAATTCGCATCATATGTTTTCTGGCATTTGGTGCACTTCGAAATCTGTGATACATTATGGATATGACAATCTAAAATTAAAATTATATATATATATATATATATATATATATGAGGCGTACGCATGTCTTTCGTTGCACCTCAGCAGTTAGTGCAAGCACACGGAATGTGTATATTGCCTGTCTCTCACTTTTATTATTTCAAGACGCTGGCCTGTGGCTAGCCACTGCACAGAACAGGGCGAGGTCTGCTTCGCCATCAAGAGCGCCTATCCAAGTCTGGTCTACGTCACAGAAGGTAAAGCACCAGGCAATGCAATTTTCATTCAGAGCGTGTTTCGTATGAGTTGGAGGTAGAACTACCCCTTCACAATCTTCCCATACCATCACCCCTTCCTTTCCTCGAAGCAACCTTAACAGCTATAAGAGAGCCACAATCTGCACCCTTTCTTCTGTAAAAAAAAGGAAAAGCCAAGCTTCTTTGTGAATTAACGTTACATTCTTATAACGTGTAACGCTGTGTAGTTTGGTGGGTATCAGACTTACGGGGAATTGTCATGTCTCCATCTTCAGGATCGAAGATTACACTCTTACTACGTATCACTTTGAAAACATGAAATATCGTGTTTTTTTTTTTCGAAATCATGGATAGGGCTTGTAAGCATTATGAATAACACATAAAATTGTACAATATCAGTAGGACTGTTGGTAAAGATACACGTGTTCCTACACTACGCAACAATGACAGGCGGCTGAATGGAAATAGATGTGTACACATTCTTCACCAAAACCCTATAGGGATTGGAAGGTTTATGTTCAGGATCCGACTGATTTATTTCCAGTAACATAATAGCTTGTTCGATGTGGCTTATCCTCAGAGTTGTCCTTTAACTTCTGTAAGGTCAGTTCCCAATCTCTATCTTTTTTTCCAGAAGAAACTCTGTCAACAGTGTATATAAATCACACAGGTTTTCTTCCAGCCGGCACGCACTATTAGGCGTACCAACAAACACTTGTTCTTTGGCGACAGACTAGTCAAAATTCGCAAACCGGGCAATGAATTGTAACACGAAAAAGGCGAAGTTGTCCGTGTTTTTAAACCATCACCACGTTATGAAGACGAATGGTGCTCTTAAGATTTAGTTCACGGTGTCTTAAACTCTAATATGGACGGAGCTGAAGGGTCAGTTTACTCCCTGATCGTCTTGTGACAGTGGAAAAATTTCTCGGTTGGTATGTAGCTTGCGGGCTTCAGAACCGGGCTGGGTGCAATGGAGAAAATAAATGTTTGTTGTCCCTGCCGTGAATCTAAACTCGATATCTTGGTCTTCCATCCTTAGGTCTAGAAATTATATATTTTATTTCCTTACTGTTTCTTTGATGTACCAGCAAACATCTTTTTAAACGGGAAGGGTAAAGAGAATTTCTTGTGTTGTTCTGAAAATATTGTAAAATTACAGAGCGCTCACTGAATGCGATATTGACACAACTTAGAAATTGCCATTCTGAGTTAATACTGCGATTGAGCTCAAAATATAACAACTACATTGACAAAACCGGCATTCTTTGTAATTGAAACACACCCCGCTAGATGCCAGTATTGTAGTATATAGTTGTTATATTTTTTTTAGCTCAATCGTAGTACTAGTATTAACTCCAAATGGGCAGTTGTTTAGTTGTGCCACTATTGCATTCAGTGAACGATATGATGTTCATATTTTAAAGACTTTCCTTGTAATGAGATGCTTCCATAAAGATGGCAGATGCACATTTCCGAAATAAGTAGGGCAGAACTGGTTCTTCTTCTACTTCTTCTTCTTCTCATTATTAATATTATTATCATCATCATCATCACCATCTTTATGCAGGGTATTTATACTTATATCCCTGAGACAAACTATGTCCCTAGGGAATACAGTGTTGCAGCTATTCTGTTGTTACTATTCATGGTGTTTATATCGTTAGTTTCAGTTTTGAATCTATTGTACTTTTACATTAGTACTTTATCGAAGTATGTGTGCAGTGCCCAATATGGCTGTTTTCTGTAGTTCCTTGACGTCATGTTTTCCTGGTATGTTGCTCACGTATTATTATTATTATTATTATTATTATTTTAGTTTTCAGAAACCGTAGCCGATGGTTCTATATTTTCCCACCTACGCCCCACATATAATACAAGGTGGTTCAAATATGACCGGGACTGATGTCGCCAGATTTACACACAAACAGTCCCGGTCATATTTGAACCACCTTGTAAAATGCTTCTGGAAATTACACGCTTTAGGATTTTAAGGAAGAATTGCACAAAAAGGGCTTAAGAATGCACGAACTGAAGACGGTCAGTAGGATACGTCTGAATCGGCCGCAAATAATGAACTTTGAAGCGAGTTATCAAGTTTTATTTTCTTTAGTGCTTCGTCAATAGGAAGGAATTTAGGAACAATCTGCGATCTGCGTGTGCTGATGCCAGAAGTTTAGATCCTTGTGGCAGGAATTGTACCCCCCCCCCCCGCCCATCCCCAAAGCAAACCACCCATCTCCCCTCTTCCGAAGCCGCATCAGACGAGCACTGCACGCCTTGAGAGCCAAGTATTCCGTGCGATGAATTTCCGCCCACGCAGCTGGATCAAAATCCAGTTCCTTCCTACCAACGATCAAATTTTCTTTGCGTGCAGTTTTTGCCGACTACTGCAATATACGCCATTTTGGAGGCATTAATCATTCTGGGAAAATGATTTGTGGTTGATATTCTGATAAATAGCACGTTATATTCAGCAAGTTAAATGGTGTTAATGCAAGCAGCGTACGAAAATTGACTTGTACTGTCTTTTTTAACTTACTGGGTTTTCTCTACCTAAGAAACCATTTTGAAACATGCCGAGACGAGAGTTTCCATAACATACTGACTCCCGTATCAAGTCACAGTTTTACATCAAAATTCAGATCTCTACAGATGAAGTAAATCTGATGAAAGTTGCGTAAGAGAGAGCACCATTATAATGAACAGATGTAGCTGTCTCCGTTGACTAAACATGCAACTCTTCTGCGACGTGGCGACGTCTAGGGGGAGTAGCCTACCGCCGACGTTTCGGAGAATCATACTGCCGAATTGTTCAGAAAAAAGTGAATCAGGGAAGAATGACTTCTTGACCCTCAAGATTAAAGTACCACCCGTCTTTCGATATTTCGGACACTAATCTCCCAAAGATATCAAGTCATCCCAGAAGGCTTGTATCTGCAGCAACACCGTAGTGAAAATTTTAATTCTTACGACTTTTAGAAAGGACCAAATTGAATAATTTCGTAGCGCGGCAGAACGTGTCCGATGGCTGAAAAATGCTCTCTGTTTTTTTTTCCCCCCCAAAAAAAATACCGACTGAATCGAAAAAATATATAAATATGCTTATATAAATCTGCTTTATCGGTATTGAATGTATTAACTGTTGGACATGCGCACGCGCGCGCGCGCGCACACACACTTCTGCCTCCATACATGCGGTGCATGGAAGCATGCTGTAAATACACACGTAGGATGTATATACAAACGTAAATATTGTAGGGACCATGCAACTTACTGTTTGAGCTCTCCGAGAATTATCGTTGGTTGCAATCGTCACGACGTGGTCGCTGCTCGGCTCGCAGCGGTACGGCCAGCGCTATACCTCTTCCAATAACATTGACTCTGTCTGGCTTACATTCGTAGCGTCAAATTTCTGTGATCGTTTTTGAAATGGACAGAAAACCCTTGCAGACGCGTACGCAGGCCTATCTCTCTTAAACACCCCCTTAACCTCTAACTCCGCAGCAACAACAACAATGAATCAGGTAACTAAATTGCGTTCATACATGCCTACATACATAACAGGCGTATACGTACATACATACATGCATGCATACATACATACATGCATACATGCATAATGCATACATACATACATACATACATGCATAAATACATGCGGGTACGCGGTGGCGCAGTTGGTTGCTACAATTCGGAAGGTTGCGGGTTCGATTTCCGATAGTGTCATTGGAATTTTTCATTGACATAATCCTTCCGGCCGCACTCTGGCCCTGGGGTTGACTCAGCCTCTAACACAAATGAGTACCAAGAATATTTCCTGGGGGTAAAGGCGGCCGGTACGTAGGGCTTCATGTGCCGATTGTCTTGAAATTTGGGAGCCTCAACCTCCTGGAACACTCATGGCCTGTCCAGGCCTGTAATGGGGTTGCTTTTTATGCATACATGCATTATACACGCACACATACAAACGTACACACACATATAAGATTTTGTCACAATGTGTGGAAACCGAACACGCTATCTTATTGGTAACGGTAGTGACTTGTATTTGGGAGGTATCTCTTTAGAATTTCGACGGGACACCAACTCTTTTGAGATTCATTTTGTTATTTGTATTTCTCTGCAAGCAAATGCGGCAGTACGCCTCGGTGAAGAGAAAACCACTTCGTTCCACATCTTCATGTCGTTCGCTAGTCGTTCAAAACATCCAAAAGTATATAATTTGAGGTAGTGACTGGTTAGCTGAGTGACTAACTGGTTGACTCACTCACTCACTCACTCACTCACTCCGTGTAGCAGAATTCTTCTATAGTAGCCGTCTCCTCCTCAGCTAGTCAAGGCCCATTACCGTATTCACAGGAGTCCGCCACCTACCCCTATCCTGCGCCAGATAATTTCGTTTAATGCCTTAGCCCCCTTCTTGAAGATCTGTCCCAGCACCCTATTGTCAAACACCCTCAGCCTATATTCTTCCTTCAGTTTGAGACACCATGTTTCACACCCATTCAAAACATTTGAGATACTGACAGTATTGCTAAATGAAAAGTTCATAGTAGGTAATAAAAAGGATATTTTTAGCACATAAAATTAAATGAGCTTTGAAACTATTTCAGGTCACTAAAACATAAAAAAAAATCCTGATTTCCATATGCTGCACTGGACTTAGCCTATAACGTAGTTTGCCGATTGGTTGAAAATGTTTAAACGGAGTGCATTAAACGATAGCACCTTAGCAATATTATTTCTGTACCTCTGTCTACATGTTTCATCTTCGAAGCTCTACAACGAATGTCGATGAAACTTGGCACTGGGAACTGCTTTAGTATAGAGAATTTAGTTTTGGTGCGTATGGTCGTTGTTAATCCCAACTTTACATGAATCACAAATTCAGCATTTCAATCTTGTTAATATGGAGCTGAGTTCTAATGCTGAGTACCTTTATCTTCTTAGTTCGTTCCAGGACTTCATCCGGCTTACCAAAGCTGCAATCCCGCTGACTACATAAAGATATATATATATATATATATACGTACGCACACGCACACGCGCATACACACACACACACACAGAGAGAGAGGGAGCTTTAAATAATGTCTGTCTGTAAGACCAGATAATTACTGAACCTCTGTGAATGAGATTCGCGGTAAGAGAAGGATGATGCGTATTCCGGATGGTTGGGTGATTGATTCTCAGTTTATGTAATGACTTTTTTGTTGTTTGATGACGTTAGCAAAATTCTATAACTTTAGCAAAATATGACTTTCTACCAAGCCCAAATACGCATAATTATTACTGGCGTAAAGAGAAACTTATTATTTCTTAAACTTATGAGAGCTCACAAATAACTTAGTATACGCAAGAGCATTTCTTTCATGTTCTGAGTATTCTTTGCGTAGACTAGAGCACTGAACTGTGCCTATTTGTAATTCTTGACATGCGGAATATTTCTTGAACGTATTCTCTTTGTGCTTTTTGTTGTATTCTCTTTCGTATTAACATACAAAATTCGGAGTTTGGTTACTTGTCATGCTGAGTTTCCGTGTAAATGATGCAGTAATATTAATTATTTACATTGTTATTTGACAGTAACAAATTTTTTTTATTTTCTGTTTTATGGCATACAATGTATTTTACAATCCGACATCTTCTATGAAAATTCTGTATTATTGTCAATAATTCTGATGTAAAAACAAAGGTAGTAACGATATCCGTTGTTATTCATCATCCTATCATTGGACGCCAAGTAGTCTGGCTTACTGACAGCGTCACTAAATAAATCATAAGTAAACAAACAAACAAAAAAGAAAGTACACAATACAAGCTGACCCTTTTGTTTCCCCTCCATTTCGGAGGAGACTGACGTGTACCAATTTCTTGTAACCGCTGTATAGGGTTACTGTCTCAGTAGTGGCCGGGTGGGTTGACAGAAACTCTACCGTCAATACTGTACACAGTTCGTATGACCAGAAATATAACTGGGTTCTAATTCTGAATGCATGGATAAAGTCATTTTGTGTCCAAATGTTTACAAAACTGACAGACGTATATTTTTGGTTTTGGTTTTGTTGAGGATTAGCGTCTTCTGGAATTTAAACACTAATTCATTCACAGCGTCACATCTGAAGACCTGAATCCTCTACTAAGGGAAGTTTTAACGCAAAGACAGACAGGCATATCCCAGAAGGCCCCGAGTCATGAGCAAAGGGGAACCATAATAAAAAGACACACAATCACATCGCACAAGAACTGAGTCCTCTTGTGTGCTACTGACCTAATGAACACAAATTACATGGTCTTTACACAGTCCTGTGGCACGAGTTGTAACGATTCTGATGTATTCAGGAAGTGCCCAGTTAAAATAGTGTCTGCGACATAGATTATAGCTACCGAGATTTTTCTTTGTTTTCCCAACTTCCTCCAAACGTATACAGGGATATTATTTAAATCAAAACTAGATCGCTTCCATCTCCATTCGTTGTAATTCGGTGTTCGCTATCATTCCATCACCCGACGCTGGCTTCTTCCTTGAATCAACTGCGTAAAGCAACGAAGCACGTTGCTTTTGTGTTTCAGTTTCAAACGCAGTACGTTTTTAATATTCCCGATTATTTAGGACTGAAGTGTAACAAAAAGGTAAATATGAAAGTGATTTCTTCTTATTTCACAACATTTGAAGCCGCTTTTTCTTCCGGTTGTAGATTTTCCTCTGTCACTGTGTCTTGTTTCTAGAAGTAGACCTATGCTGGTTTCATATAGCATCCTAGCACATTTTTATCTTTCGGCTTTATTGATGCTTTTTATTCGGCTACCATGTCCTCAGTTTTTCCTCTTTTTTCTTTCGGTATTCTGCCTCTGTAATGTTATCCCTATCAATGACCCGAGAACCCTCTTACGTGCAGCTTCTGTCTGCTTTTTATTTTCTGCTTTCCTCACAGCCGAGTTTGATGTAATTGTTAATATGATACAAGTTTAATATTGCCTGTTTTGTGACTGGAGTTGTATTCTGAATATCTTTGTTTTAGAGAGAAGCGATGTTTGAATTTCATTTTCTCTAAAAACAGGTTTGCCATTTCTTGTACTGGGAGGTTGTAACACGTACGGGTTTGTTAAACAAGTGAAGCCTGCAAAACATGAATGCACACTTTCTTTCGAACAGTCATTACATGAGGGCAGGAATACAAATTAGACGCAGGCCCATGTTAGAGTGAAATGAGGACGGTTCTAGCTAATACAATGAAGAAATCAGATAAAACAGTCTACCCGATAAACTGGACATTGGCTTATACCCACCAAGCTGGCCAAATGTAACCGGAAGGTCAAGGTCAAGTTCCTCGTGCTTGCTTTGTATTGTGGTAAAACTGAAGACACAGAAAGGAGTGTAGTGTATCAAACCCTTACATAATCTCCCTTGAGCTCAATGTGAATAAAAATCCAGCAGATGCAACAGTATGCAGATATTTATTTACTGCAAAGCTACTCTACATGTTTCGGGTGTCACAGCACCCATCATCAGGAGTATTAAAAACTGTACCTGCAGCCTCCGGTACAGG
>Ga0123357_10014342_pt1 | contig 10336 bp, 1 predicted proteins | sample TergutEmb28metaG_FD_89873 | JGI IMG/M metagenome (GOLD analysis project Ga0123357, IMG submission 89873) | Embiratermes neotenicus P4 segment gut microbial communities from Petit-Saut dam, French Guiana - Emb289 P4 | ecosystem: Host-associated > Arthropoda: Insects > Digestive system > Gut ... | reverse complement strand
TGTACCAAACTGCACGACGTAGAACAAGACTCAGAAGCAGTGCCTTCAGTGTGAACTGCCTGTTACCGTACGCTCGCTGTTCTGTCCACACTGATGTGTGCTGTATTTCTTGTGTTGTAAGGCAGTAAATAAACGGCCTTGAAACAGACAAACGCACTGCTAACATCTAAACACACAGTAACGCCCGTTAATTCTGTGACAATGCTGAACAAATTGCAGTAAGCGCTATAGCTGGAACTCCTTTTCCTGCAACTCCAACTCAAATACCGCCATTTTAGCTTACATTGCCGTTGACTGACACAGATTACACCCGACCCTTCCTCCATCACTAACACATTTACCATTAACTTCCTCAAGCCTTCTCATCCAGCACTTAACGTAAGTGTAAGCATGTTGTTTGTATTAACTCTCCTGTCTGCATAGACTGAAAATTAATACTGTTTATTTCTATATTACCACCAGTAACAGTAATGATACAGTATATGCCTATGCAACGTACATCAGCACGCTGTCATGGGAATGATTGCGTTTAAACCATAATTTCTAGATTATTTGCGATTGGAAAGTTATGTGGGTGTATACACAAGGGACAGAATTTTTGGTTAATTAGTGCATATTATTTTAATTTTGTTTGTATCTGTAAGCCTTACATCATGTGATGCAATATTTGCCACTGGCTTGGCTTCTACAGGGAAGGGCAGTGATGTCATAGTCATGGGATGGTAGAACTTTCTAGAGCATTGCATGCTGTACTCTCTTTGTTCTTACAAGGGGATTTACTGTGATGTCACCAGCGCCCAACCATCGAACATTCGAGAACATTGTGCACACGGCACTTATTCTTTGTGCTCTGGATAGGGTGTGAACTGCCAAGTAGCTTGGCGTCCCCAAGCGCGTAGTCTTGTGTCTTAGCTCCATGCAGTAGCATGCAGTCTCATTCAAGTGGTCGCTAACAACAGTAATGCGCCACCCTGGCTCCACAGCCAGTATAACCCTTTGTGTTCAAACAATGAACATATACTAATACTACATTATTTTATATTGTGCTTCAGTGCAATACAACAGTGTAATTGCATCAGTGAACAGGTTCTACATCACATGTGAAGCTACTAACAGGTATTTCACCACAGCATTATAGTGCAACAAGCTACAAGAACAAGGTACTGTACAATCCTAATCAGTGCTGATTCTTTCAAAGTGATTGTGCAAGAGAAACTATAAATACAGTGCAATATTGTATAAGATTCACTAGTTACAGTGTTAAAGCTAGCAAGCTTTATAAATCAAATTCAACATAAATTGTTACCAAAAAGTAACAGAAGAACTGATCATTACAAAGTAACTGCAGTAAATAGTATATGTAACAACAATTTATAAGACAAGTGCAACTAGTAATTTAGTGTATATAACCAGTCTTTTGGTATTGAATGTTTTTAGAATACAACTACTTTACAGAACCAGTGCATTTATTCGAATGGAATAAAATTCTATTCAACCCTATATGTTCCTGAGCCAGACAGGCGACAGTGGGATAAACGCCCCTATAACTTACGTCTGCCCTCTCAGTGACAGAACCAGAGCGCAAAATGAGGTCTACATTTAGATGAGACAGGGCAGGATAAATGAAGAGGCAGTTACGTTGATAAGAAAAATTTGGATTTCGCAGTACATTACACGTAAGATGAACAAATATGTAGAATTAACGGTTATATGTTGATAATAAGAATGATATAGATAACATTATCATATCTGGTAACAGCTTGATAAATCAGAGAAATTTTCTATTTCTGTCAACAGGATGGATATAAAGTTATGGGTATCAGTATTCGGTACAACTTCAATCAATATCTACATGAAAACACGGTGTCATACGTTCACCAAAAAAAGCCTCTTTACAGAAAAAAACGAATGGCTGGCTTTATTTACTGGCTGCCATCACTGTTTATGCCTTGACACTGAAGAAGATACAAGCTTCTTTTGATCGGAGCGGTGAATTAAAGAGTGAAATAGATTACGAGAAGAAGGCGAATCAAAAAAACGAACTATTGGTGTTTCAATGTCAAGTGAGTAGAAATTATAACTTCATTTGACATAAAAGCATACAGTTACAAATATAAATATTTCATACGTTACAGTACTAATCATGTGTGGTTACTATGATACAGTTATATGTAGCCGATTGTTATGTGAGAGGTTATTATATTGTTCATGTGTCGTCACTGTGATACTGTACCATCTAGACTAATGTTATGTGAATGGATATTATATTGTTCATGTACCGTCACTGTGATACAGATATATGTAGCCGATTGTTATGTAAGTGGTTATTATAGGGTTCATGTGTGGTCAGTGTGATACAGCAACATTTAGCATAATGTTACGTGAGTGGTTATTATATGGTTCATTTGTCGTCAATGTGACACAGTTATATATAGCACAGTGTTAAGTGAATGGTTATTACAGTGTTCATGTGTTGACACAGTGATACACTTATATGTAGCGCAATGATATGTGAGTGGTTATTACGTGGTTCATGTGTGGTTACTGAGATACAGTTGAATGTAGCATAATGTTATGTGCGTGGTTAATATATTGTTCATGTGTCGAATCTGTGATACAGTTATAAGAAGCACAAAGTTATGTGAGTGTTTATTATATACTCCATATTTCGTCAATGTGATACAGTTAAATGTAGCGTAATGTTATGTGAGTGGTTATATTGACTTTATGTCGTAACTGTGATACAGTTAAATATAACCTAATGTTATGTGAGTGGTTGTTATACTGTTCATGTGTCGTCACTGTGACACATTTATATGTAGCCCAATGTTTTGTGAGTGGTTATAACAGTCGTGTGGCGAAACTGTGATACAATTATATGTAGCCCAATGTCAAGGGAGTGGTCGAGTGGTGTGTCGTCAGTGTGATACAGTTATATGTAGACAAATGATATGTGAGTAGTTATTATATTGTTCATGTGTCGACACTAAACATACAGTTATATGTAGCTCAAAATTAAGTTAGTGATTTGTGTATTGACCATGTTTGTCAAAGTTATAAAATTTTATGAAGCCAAATATAACGTGAGTGTTTATTATATTGATCTTATGTCGTAACTGTGATACAATTATATGTAATCAAATGTTATGTGAGTGGTTATTATATTATTCATGAATCGTCACTGTGATTCAGTTATATGTAGCATAAATATATTAGAGTGGTTATTGTATTGTTCATGTGTCGTCACGGTGATACAGCTATATGTAGCACAATGTTATTAGAGTGGTCATTATATTGGTCAGGTGAAGTCACTGTGGTACAATTTTATGTAGCCTAATATTATGCGAGAGTTTATTATATTGTTCGAGTGTCGTCAATGTGATTCATTTATGTGTAGCCCATTGTTATTTGAGTGGTTATTATATTGCTCACGTTTGGTCAATGTGATAGAGTTATATTTAGCGTAATATTATGTGAGTGATTATTATATTGTTCGGGTGTCGTCAACGTGATACAGTTATGTGTAGCCCATTTTTATGTGAGTGGTTATTATATTGTTCGTGTGTCGTCACTGTGATACAGTTATATGTAGCGTAATGTTATGTGAGTGTTTATTATATTGTTAAAGTATCGTCACTGTGATACAGCTATATGTATCGTAATGTTATGGGAGTGGTTATTATATTGCTCATGTGTCATCACTGTGTTACAGTTATACGTAGCTCAATGTTATGTGAGTGGGTATTATATTGTTCATGTGTCTACACTGTGTTACAGTTATATGTAGTCTAATGTTATGTGAAAGATTATTAGATATTTTATGTGTCGTCACTGTGACGCAGTTATATGTAGCGTAATTTTATGTGAGTGGTTATAATATTGTAAATGTGTCGTCACTATGATACAGTTATATGTAGCGTAATGTTATGTGATTGTTTAAAACATTTTTCATGTCTCGTCACTGTGAAACATTTATATGTACCTCAATGTAACGTTAGTGGTTAATATATTGTTCATGTGTCGTTACTGTGTTACAGTTATATATAGTCTAATGATATGTGAATGTTTATTACATTTTTCATGTGTTGTCACTGTGAAACAGTTATATACAACTCAATGTTATGTGAATGGTTATTATATTGTTCATGTTTCGTCACTGTGTTACAGTTATATGTAGCATACTAATAAGTGAGTGGTTATTATATTTTTCTTGTGTCGTCATTGTGATACAATTTATGTAGCGTAATCATGTGTGAGTAGTTATTATATTGTTCATGTTTCGTCACTGTGGTACAGTTATATGTAGCGTAAAGTTATGTGAGTGGTTATTATATTGTTCAAGTGTCGTCAGTGTGTTAGAGTTATATGTAGTCTAATATTATGTGAATTATTATTATACGTTTCATGTGTCGTCACTGTGGTAAAGATATAGCTAGCGTAATGTTATGTGAGTGGTTATTATATTATTAATGCGTCACACTGTGATACAATTATATGTAGCCCAATTTTATGTGAGTGTTTTTATATTGTTCTTGTGTCGTCACTGTGGTACAGTTATATGTAGTCTAATATTATGTGAATGATTATTATATTGTTCATGTGTCGTCACTGTTATACAGTTATATGTATCTCAATGATATGTGAGTGTTTATTATATTGTTCGTGTGTCGTCACTGTGTTACAGTTATATTAGACTATTGTTATGTGAATTATTATTATATGTTTCATGTTTCGTCACTGTGACACTTAAATGTAGCGTAATATTATGTGATTGACTATTATCTTGTTCATATGTCGTCATTGTATTACATTTATACGTAGCTCAATGTTATATGAGTGGTCATTATATTGTTCATGTGTCGAAACTGAGATACAGTTATATGTAGCCCAACGTTATGTAAGTGGTTATTATATTGTTCATGTGTCGTCGCTGTGATACAGTTATATGTAGCGTAATGTTAAGTGAGTGGTTAATATATTGTTCATGTGTCGTCACTCTGATACAGTTATATTTAGCCCAATGTTATGTGAGTGGTTATTATATTTTTCATGTGTCGTCACTGTGATACAGTTTTATGTAGCGTAATGTTATGTTAGTGTTTATTATATTGTTCATGTGTCGTCTCTGTGATACAGTAATATGTAGCGTATTGTTATGTGAGTGTTTGTTATATTGTTCATGTGTCGTATCTGTGATACAGTTATATGTAGCGTAATATTAAGTGAGTGGTTATTATATTGTTCATGTGTCGTCACGGTGATACAGTTATATTTAGCCCAATGATATGTGAGTTGTTATTACATTGTTCATGTGTCGTCACTGTGATACAGTTATATGTAGCGTAATGTTATGTGAGTGGTTATTATATTGTTCATGTCTCGTCACTGTGATACAGTTATATGTAGCGTAATATTATGTGAGTGTTTATTATATTGTTAATGTGTCGTAACTGTGATACAGTTATATGTAGCGTAATATTATGTGAGTGTTTATTATATTGTTCATGTGTCGAAATTGTGATACAGTTATATGTAGCGTAATGTTATGGGAGTGTTTATTATATTGTTCATGTGTAGTCACTGCTTTTCAGTTATATTTAGCCCAATGTTATTAAGTGTTTATTATATTGTTCGTGTGTCGTCACTGTGTTACAGTTATTTTAGTCTATTGTTATGTGAATTATTATTATTATATTTTTCATGTTTCGTCCCTGTGACACAGTTAAATGTAGCGTAATATTATGTAATTGACTATTATCTTGTTCATATGTCGTCACTGTGATACAGTTATATGTAGCTCAATTTTATATGAGTGGTCATTATATTGTTCATGTGTCGTCACAGTGTTACAGTTATATATATTCTAATGTTATTTGAAAGATTATTATATTTTTCATTTTCGTCACTTTGATACAATTATATGTAGCGTAATGTTGTGTGAATGTTTATTATATTGTTCATGTGTCGTCACTGTGATACAGTTATATGTAGCTTAATGTTATGTGAATTATTATTATATTTTTCACGTGTCGTCAATGTGATACATACTTGTGGGGCCCAATGTTATATGACAATTTATTACAAGGTAAATGTGTTGTTACTTTAATATATTTATATTTAACCCAATCTTATAATAGTGGTTATTAGGTTTTTTATTTATCGACACCGTGATACGCTTATATATACTTTTATATTATGTGAGTATTAATTAAATTGTTCATGCGTCATCACTGTGATAGTTATATGTAACTGAATGTTATGTGAGTGATTATTATATTGTTCATGATTCGTCACTTTGATACAGTTATATGTAGCGTAATACTATGTGATTGACTATTATCTTCTTCATATGTCGTCACTGTATTACATTTATACGTAGCTCAATGTTATATGAGTGGTCATTATATTGTTCATGTGTCGTCACTGTGATACAGTTATATATAGCCCAATGTTATGTAAGTGGTTATTATATTGTTCATGTGTCGTCGCTGTGATACAGTTATATGAAGCGTAATGTTATGTGAGTGGTTATTATATCGTTCATGTGTCGTCACTGTGATACAGTTATATGTAGCCTTTTAGTTATGTGAGTGGTTACTATTGTTCATGTGTCGTCACTGTGATACAGTTATATGTAGCGTAATGTTATGTGAGTGGTTATTATATTGTTCATGTGTCTTCTCTGTGATACAGTTATATGTAGCGTAATGTTATGTGAGTGATTATTATATTGTTCATGTGTCGTCAATGTGATACAGTTATATGTAGCGTAATGTTAGGTAAGTGGTTATTATATTGTTCATGTGCCGTCTCTGTGATACAGTTGTATGTAGCGTAATGTTGTGTGAGTGGTTATTATATTGTTCATATGTCGTCACTGTGATGCAGTTACATGTTGCGTAATATTATGTAAGTGGTTATTATATTGTTCATGTGTCGTCACTGTGTTACAGTTATATGTAGCGTAATATTATGTGAGTGGTTATTATATTGTCCATGTGTCGTCACTGTGATACTGTTATATGTAGCGTAATGTTGTGTGAGTGGTTATTATATTGTTCATGTGTCGTCACTGTGATACAGTTATATGTAGCTTAATGTTGTGTGAGTGTTTATTATATTGTTCAAGTGTTGTCTCTGTGATACAGTTATATGTAGCGTAATATTATGTGAGTGGTTATTATATTGTTCATGTGTCGTCACTGTGATAAAGTTACATGTAGCGTAATGTTATGTGAATGGTTATTATATTGTTCATGTGTCATCACTGTGATACAGTTATATTTAGCGAAATGATATATAAGTGTTTATCATATTGTTCATTTGTCGTCACTGTGATACAATTATATGTAGCGTAATGTTATGTGAGTGGTTATTATATTGTTCATGTGTCGTCACTGATAGAGTTATATGTAGCGTAATGTTATATGAGTGGTTATTATATTGTTCATGTGTCGTCACTGTGATACAGTTATATGTAGCGTAATGTTGTGTGAGTGGTTATTATATTGTTCATATGTCGTCTCTGTGAGACAGTTATATGTAGCGTAATGTTATGTAAGTCGTGAATATATTGTTCATGTGTCGTCACTGTGATACAGTTATATGTAACGTAATGTTATGTGAGTGATTATTATATTGTTCATGTGTCGTCACTGTGATACATTTATACATAGCGTAATTTTATGTGAGTGTTTATTATATTTTTCATGTATCGTCAATGTGATACAGTTATATGTAGCGTAATGTTATGTGAGTGTTTATTATATTGTTCATGTGTCGTCACTGTGATAAAGTTATATGTAGCGTAATGTTATGTGAGTGATTATTATATAGTTCATGTGTCGTCACTCTGATACAGTTATATGTAGCGTAATGTTGTGTGAGTGGTTTTTTTATTGTTCATGTGTCGTCACTGTGATACAGTTATATGTATCGTAATGATGTGTGAGTGGTTAGTATATTGTTCATGTGTCGTCTGTATGATACAGTTATATGTAGCGTAATGTTATGTAAGTGGTTATTATATTGTTCATGTGTCGTCACTGTGATACAGTTATATGTAGCGTAATGTTATGTGAGTGGTTATTATATTGTCCATGTGTCGTCACTGTGATACATTTATATGTAGCGTAATGTTATGTGAGTGTTTATTATATTGTTCATGTGTCGTTACTGTGATACAATTATATGCAGCGTAATGTTATGTGAGTGTTTATTATATTGTTCATGTGTCGTCACTGTGATACAGATATATGGAGCGTAATGTTATGTGAGTGGTTATTATATTGTTCATGTGTCGTCACTCTGATAAAGTTATATTGAGCGTAATGTTATGTGAGTGGTTATTATATTGTTCATGTGTCGTCACTGTGATACAGTTATATGTAGCGTAATGTTATGTGAGTAGTTATTATAATGTTCATGTGTAGTCACTTTGATACAGTTATATGTAGCGTAGTGTTATGTGAGTGGTTATCATATTGTTCATGTGTCGTCACTGTATTATAGTTATATGTAGGTTAATGTTATGTAAGTGTTTATTATATTTTTCATGTGTCGTCACTGTGATACTTTTATATATAGCGTAATTTTATGTGAGTGTTTGTTATATTGTTCATGTGTCGTCACTGTGATACAGTCATATGGAGCGTAATATTATGTGAGTGGTTATTATATTGTTCATGTGTCGTCACTGTGATACAGTTATATGTAATGTAATTTTATGTGAGTTTTTATTATATTTTTCATGTTTCGTCACTGTGATTCAGTTATATGTAGCGTAATGTGATGTGAGTGGTTATTATATTGTTTATGTGTCGTCACTGTGATACAGTTATATGTAGCGTAATGTTATGTGAGTGGTTATTATATTTTTCATGTGTCGTCACTGTGATACATTTATATGTAGCGTAATATTGTGTGAGTGGTTATTATATTGTTCATGTGTCGTCACTGTGATACAGTTATATGGAGCGTAATATTATGTGAGTGGTTATTATATTTTTCATGTGTTGTCACTATGATACAGTTATACGTAGCGTATTGTTATGTGAGTGGTTATTATATTGTTCTTGTGTCGTCTCTTTGATACAGTTTTATGTAGCGTAATGCTATGTAAGTGGTTATTATTTTGTTCTTGTGTCGTCTCTGTAATACAGTTATATGTAGCGTAATGTTATGTGAGTGGTTATTATATTGATCATGTGTCGTCACTGTAATACAGTTATATTTAGCTCAATGTTATGTGAGTAGTTATTATATTGTTCATGTGTTGTCAGTGTGATACAGTTGTATGTATGCGTAATGTTATGTGAGTTGTTATTATGTTCTTCATGTGTCGCCTCTGTGATACAGTTGTATGTAGCTTAATGTTATGTGAGTGTTTATTATATTGTTCATGTGTCGTCACTGTGATAGAGTTATATGTAGCTTAATGATATGTGAGTGGTTATTATATTGTTCATGTGTCGTCTCTGTGATACAGTTATATGTAGCGTAATATTATGTAATTTGTTATTATATTGTTCATGTGTAGTCTCTGTGATACCGTTATTTGTAGCGTAATGTTATGTGAGTGTTTATTATATTGTTCATGTGGCGTCACTGTGATGCAGTTATATGTAGCGTGTTGTTATGAAAGTGTTTATTATATTGTTCATGTTTCGTCTCTGTGATACTGTTATATGTAGCGTAATGTTATGTGAGTTTTTATTATATTGTTCATGTGTCGTCACTGTGATACAATTATAATTAGCCCAATGTTATGTGAGTGTTTATTATATTGTTCATTTGTCGTCACTGTGATACAGTTATATGTAGCGTAATGTTATGTGACTTGTTATTATATTTTAGATGTGTCGTCTCTGTGATACAGTTATATGTAGCCTAATGTTATGTGAGTGTTTATTATATTGTTCATGTGTCGTCTCTGTGATACAGTTGTATGTAGCGTAATGTTATTTGAGTGGTTATTATATTGTTCATGTGTCGTCACTGTGATACAGTTATATTTAGCCCAAAGTTATGTGAGTGTTTATTATATTGTTCATGTGTCGTCACTGTGATACAGTTATATGTAGCGTATTGTTTTGTGAGTGGTTATTATATTGTTCATGTGTCGTCACTGTGATACAGTTACATTTAGCGTAATGTTATGTGAGTGGTTATTATATTGTTCATGTGTCGTCACTGTGATACAGTTTTATTTAGCGTAATATTATGTGAGTGGTTATTATATTGTTCATGTGTCGTCACTGTGATACATTTATATGTAGCGTAATGTTATGTGAGTAGTTATTATATTGTTCACGTGTCGTTAATGTGATACAGTTAT
>Ga0123357_10014341_pt1 | contig 10336 bp, 8 predicted proteins | sample TergutEmb28metaG_FD_89873 | JGI IMG/M metagenome (GOLD analysis project Ga0123357, IMG submission 89873) | Embiratermes neotenicus P4 segment gut microbial communities from Petit-Saut dam, French Guiana - Emb289 P4 | ecosystem: Host-associated > Arthropoda: Insects > Digestive system > Gut ... | reverse complement strand
TGTGTGTGTGTGTGTGTGTGTGTGAGTGGATGAGTGTGGGTTTTGTAATTTGTGGGTGTGTGTGTGTGTGTATGTGGGTGTGTGTGTTAATGTGTGTGTGTATGTGTGTAGGTGTGTGTATTTATGGGTTTTGTAATGTGTGTGTGTGTGTGTGTGGGGGGGGATTTGTAATGTGTGCTTATTTTGGACAATTGTGTGGGTGTTTTGGTAATAGATGTACTTGTATTTACTGTGTTTTGTATTGTTTGTACTGTTTTTGTTTTGTTTTGTTTATGTATATTTATTCTTATTTGCTACTAGTGTAAGGACTACCGCCACCGGGTGAAGACACAAGTGCAGTAAATAATAATAATAATAATAATAATAATAACAATAATATTAAAAGTATTCCACACATACTGACTGACCTTCAATATTTTTATCAATATCATATTTTATCTTGCCAAAGATTCTTCAGTACACAAAATGTCATTAGCTTTTCCTTTTATTTCATAAACTGAAGCACAAAATTGCTAACCGATGCACAAATCCAACTGTTTACTCTATTTTTAATACCCTTTCAGATTCTGAGCGACAAAGGATTGACGGTTTCAATGCAAATGGTGTAGAAGTATTCAGCTATGTGGCAGCAAACAATCCAGCTATTTAAACAAATTACGTGCTCTAAAACGCATTGGCGGAAATTACATCTGCGGTCGAAGCTAGGTCAAAAAATTCAGTGGACCTCTTCTAATAGAAAGCACCTCTGTCACAGCGCTGTTTGGCCTTTGTTTTGCGCAGGATATGGTATGTGACATAAAATTTGTTTCCGTAGTTTGAAACAGGTTTCAAACATGAATCGAAAATTAAACGCACGATGTAAAAGAGGAGAAAATTATTTACACTACCATTTTTGCTCTGATTTTTAAGTTGGCCTCAAATTCTCAAGCAGATCCATGAAAAAACACGCATTTCCTATTGTTGAAATTAAAATTAACTTAAAAGACGTGATAATAATGAGAAATAATCATTTATCTTTCTTTTTGTAGATGTCTAACAAACAACCACAACTAGTTCACAATATAAACAATTTTTTTATATTTATCTCAGTAATTAATCAAATTGAAGCACAAATTTTTATTTTACAATACGTTTATTTCATGCCTCTACATGTTTCGAGCACATGTGCTCATCATCAGGAGGTCAAAATTGCATTACACAGCCTCTGGTATCATCACACCTATAGGTGGCGATCTCGTGCACGAGACCAGAGGCTGTGAATGCAATTTTGACCTCCTGATGATGAGCACATGTGCTCGAAACATGTAGAGGCATGAAATAAACTTATTGTAAAACAAAAATTTTGTGCATCAATTTGGTTAATTACTGAGATAAATACTATTGAGATGCAACTGTCAGCAAAACGTACAAAATTTTTATAATTGATGTAAAAACCAAGAAATAGTAAATTTAGTTATTAGTTTTATTTATTTTAATGTCTATATATATCGTTTTTTTTTACCAACATCAAGCTATCTCCACAGAAAAACTCCGATCAGAAACTAAAGAACACCCACAATCACGTTCTGTTATACCAATGTACACAGGAAAAGAAGAGGTCAACATAAACGGAATCTAAGTCTCGTGCTATAAAATAATAACAAAAGAACTAGACGTGCTAAACTTGTGGCAAGTAGTCTCAGGTGCTTTGGAATTTAAAATACAATATATTTTAAAATCCATTCAGTTCAACGAAGAATTATTGCCAAAATAAATTCCTAATTTGACGTTCAGGTGACCGTGCATAGTGACAAATTCTTATAATAAAACCAACTAGATGCACTAATTTCTCAAATTTATTTTTGGAATAAAATTCTACATGTTTCGGACAGTTCCTCTGTCCATCATCAGGAGTTCTTCACTTTACACACAGCAATGGAATAAGTCAACAGTTTGCTGACAGCTTGCTCGCAATCTGTCAGCAAACCTGTATGTATTCCTACTGATTTCGAAACGCCATCCCTGGTGATGGCCAACAAGCCGAAATATTTTCGAGCTTTGCAAACAAATAAATTCATAAAGTGTACCTGTTTGTCCAAAGTATTATTCCAGCAGTTAATGCAATTCTGTTGCAATTATTCGGCCCTTCAAAATTTACGCAGCTAACACAAGCAGAACATCATTTCCGCGCATGCGTACTTATGAGGTCCTCATTCTTAAATATCATCAAATATTTACACACCGCAACGAAGCAGCCACGAAGTGTAATTCTCGCCCTGCGCCGCAATGCAAACCGTAAAGAAAGATGGAAGTATATCTCCACTTGTGAGCACTGCAAAATAATCTAATTTCTACCGACAATATCCAGGCACGGGTATAATAATAAGTTCACCCTAAAACAGGCCACGACGGCCCAGAGACGGAGTAGTGGTATAGCTCTGCACTCCATTCAACCTCGGCGCTAGATGGGGTGGGTGGTTACGTCACGTCCCGGCTGCTTTACCCCCAAGAAAGACCCAGTACCCATTGTATAGGAGGCTGTGTGGGTCCTAGAGTCAGTCTAATAATAATAATAATAATAATATAATAATAAATAAAGGCCCGGTGTGGCCCAGAGGGTGGGTAGAGGTATAGCTCTATTGTTCCATGACCGCGGTACTAGAAGGGGGTGAGTGGTCAGCAGCACGCCCTGGCCGCACTTTACCCCAGGAAAGACCCGGTACCCATTTTACAGGAGGCTGAGTAGGTTCCAGGGCCGGTCTGGAAGGGCGAAAATTCTCGTCCCCACCGGGATTCGATCCCGGATCGTCCAATCCGTAGTCAGTAGCTATACCAACTGAGCTAACCGGCCCGGCATCTATGTATGTATGTATGTATGTATGTATATATATATATATATAGAGCTTACACATTTGAAAAGATTCTGTTGTCTCTATATATATGTCTTTGGTTTTCTTTTGCACTTGATGATTTAGAGGCAAGTAGCCCTAAATTGTAGCGTAACTGTCTTACTGTACAGTCTTAAATGTGACATAGACGAAGTAACCATAAGCTAAAATATGCACACTTACCGATGGTCGTGATGAGAGTCAGGGAATACAGGAAAGATGATGAGAAAGACCATCTGTGGTGGTGATGGTTGTAGTATATTGATCCGCCATTGTTGGCGCCACCGGCAGTCTTGACGATCACACCGCCGCTACCATAAACTTTCAGGTTCCTCACCAGAGTGTCTTGAAACTTAAGGACCTCCTGAGCAGCAAGACGTGTCCAGTTTTCTTTATAGAGTATATTCAAGTCCTCAGTTATGCTCCACAACTTCTCGACAGTTTTCGACCGTATTTCTTCACCTAACACTACTGATTTGTCACTAGCCGGTTTAGAATTCGACGATGAAGATGATGACGTGGAAGGTCTACCCGAAGATGAGGTACCTACATTACTTGAACTAAGGTGTGATGTATCTTTAAGCCCACCTTCAAGTGCCATAAACGTAAACGCACCTAGAAATGTATATCCTAGGACAAGGACGCAAACTCCGAGACTCGTAAACGCCGAAGAGGGCACCGATGAAGGACAGAAACAGCAGCAGCACCACGACGAGCCTCCCCTTCGCCGTTGTCGAGTACTGCCGTTGTTGCAACAGATTCTTCTCCGGAGATTACAACAACCTTTTGAGGATGTTGTTGATGATAGCGAAGACGGCGGAGATGGTGGTGGAGGATGATGGCTGTGATGGGAATGTGGAGGGTGTTTGTATGTGGCTTGTTGGTAGGGATGCTGATGGTGATATTCACTGCAGGGCGGCGAGGAAGGGGAACCGGAAGTACCACGGCCGTCCGATACCATGATGGCGTGCCTCCTGGACACACCTCTCTACCTGCAAGAAAAAAATGCACGGTCATGTTAGTTTATGGATGCCGTGGAGATTTGGTTGTCAGCATAAGAAGTAGCAGGATTACTTCCACAATGTCCCCATCATTTTGACTGATAACTTTCAGCGACATTCTTAAACACCTTGTGGTCTTCTCACCTCAGTCACACGACTGCAAGTACAAAGCAAGCAGAAGAATGCTTGCAGCTGCATTGCTCCTACTGAACAAAAATTCTGATTGATATAGGCGCAGCTAAAATATAATATAAAATATATAATACAGTCATACACAACTTTATATTATATTGTATATTATATTATATTATGTTATGTTATATTAAAGTGATCCCATTACAGGCCCGGTGTGGCCCAGATGGTGGGTAGAGGTATAGCTCTATTCTTCCATGACCGCGGCACGCCCCGGCCGCACTTTACCCCCGGGAAAGACCCGGTACCCATTTTAAAGGAGGCTGGGTGGGCTCCAGGGCCGGTCTGGACGGAAGGAAAATCTCGTCCCTACCGGGATTCGATCCCGGACCGTCCAGCCCGTAGTCAGTCGCTATACCGACTGGGCTACCCGGCCCATTATATTATATTAATATAATTCCAGCTACATGTTTCGGTCAAATTGTAGGGTCATCTTCAGGCTGATATTTCAAAATGTGCAGTGTACAAGTGATAATGCTTTCAACTTACGAGATCTTGTATTACAAGAATTGTTTAAAATAAAATATATAGGAGCAAATGACTTTCGTACACTTCCGACTGATGGCATCAGCCTAGGCTTTGTAAGATTATCAGCGGCTGAAGCTGGAGACTTGATGGGATTACTTCGGCTATAGTCGTGAACATTCTAAAGAATCTGTTAAGAATGTAGCTGTGACTGTTGTGGAGGGATCGTACATGATAACTGTACCCAGGGTGATGATAAGTCCTTAGCCCGACCAGGAAGGAAACAAGATAATGTTTCTGCCAGAATGGTGTAAATTTCCTTCGGCGCCCTGCCTTGCAGGTAAAAAAACTTGATGACAGTTCGCGTCTCGATGTTGTTGAAATCGCGCGCGTCCCTGACATGCTTCCGAGCTTGTTTACTTCCTGGTCGGGCTAAGGACTTATCAGCACCCCGGTATATTATAGGCAGTGTGTTTAGTTTGTGGTAGCAGTAAAGAAGATGATAGCACACATAAACAAAAGGAATTAAAAAAAACCCCTAGGATTAGCTTCAAAGATAGTGAAATGCGTCTTTAAAGAACTGGTTGGAAAGAGCGGATTCGCATGGATCAGAATAGGAAAATTGGTGGCTTTTGTGCATGCGGTAAGGGAATTTCTGGTTCCACAACACGTAGATTGGATGAAGGTTTGAGTTGTCCAGAAGTACTCCGTACAATGAAGTTAGTTTCGACTGTGATACTAGCAAAATATACAGTGTGTCTCACTCGCTACCGAAACCGGTGTTTATTTAATAATTCTAACAACAATGAAGATATTGCAATGAAATTTGAACCGGAGTACGTTTGTTGTGTGAGAAATGAAGAGGAATGGGTCTGTAGTGTGTGTCTGTAGTGTGTCTGTAGTGTGTGCCTGTAGTGTGTGTCTATAGTGTGTGTCTGTAGTGCGTCTGTAGTGTGTGTCTGTAGCGTGTGCCTGTAGTGTGTGTCTGTAGTGTGTATCTGTAGTGTGTGTCTGTAGCGTATGTCTGTAGTGTGAGTCTGTAGTGTGTGGGTGTAGTGTGTGCCTGTAGTGTGTGTCTATAGTGTGTGTCTGTAGTGTGTGTCTGTAGCGAGTGCCTGTAGTGTGTGTCTGTAGTGTGTGCCTGTAGTGTGTACCTGTAGTGTGTGCCTGTAGTGTGTGCCTGTAGTATGTGTCTGTAGTGCGTGTATGTAGTGTGTGTCTGTAGTGTGTGTCTGTAGTTTGTGCCTGTAGTGTGTGTCTGTAGTGTGTGTCTGTAGTGTGTGCCTGTAGTGTGTGCCTGTAGTGTGTGCCTGTAGTATGTGTCTATAGTGCGTGTCTGTAGTGTGTGTCTGTAGTGTGTGCCTGTAGTGTGTGTCTGTAGTCGTTGCAATATCCTCATTAGTGGTAAAGTTATTAAAGAAATTCCGGGCTCGGTAGCTAGTGGGACACCCTGTATAAGTGATATCAAATCCAGGATTGTCACGGCTAAGGCAGCATTGAACAAGCAGGACACTGTGGATACTACCGTTAAATTGTACACAACGGAATGGATACTACCGTTAAATTAAGAGGTATTACATAAGCTGAAGGAGAAGAGGAATATTCTGGATGCAGTAAAAGGAAGGATAACTGTACTGGTCACATCCTGCGTAGGATATGCTATAACACAGTACTGAAGGAAAGACAGAAAGGATAGAAATGATGTAAAGACGAGTAAATAGAAGTAAGCAGAGAAGGGACGACGAAATGGAAAGAAGAGTTACTGACATTCCAAGAGAAAACACTAGATGGCACTCTTTGGAGAACTGACTTTGCAGAAGGCTGTGGAATGAAATGAATGAACTAAGGACGTGTGTGTATGTATGTGTGTGTGTATATATATACACACATGTATGTGTGTGTATATATATATATATACACATATATATATATATACACACACACACACACACACGTCCTTAGTTCATTCATTTCATATTCATATATACATATATGAATATATATATATATATGTATATGGGTTGGGTAGCTCAGTCGGTATAGCGACTGACTTCAGGCTGGACGGTCCGGGATCGAATCCCAGTGGGGACGAGATTTTCCACCCGTCCAGACCGGCCCTACGGCCCACCCAGCCTCCTGTAAAATGGGTACCGGGTCTTTCCCGGAGGTAAAGTGCGGCCGGGGCGTGCTGCTGACCATTCACCCCCTTCTAGTGCCGCGGTCATGGAAGAGTAGAGCTATACCTCTACCCACCCTCTGGGCCACACCAGGCCTGTAACGGGATCACTTTACCTTTCTCTTACCTATACACACACACACACAATTTACTGCTACAGGCCACTACCTAAACACAAGGCAGTGTAAAAACGTCCACAGCTTAAGTACGTGTTAGTATATAATGCGTGTGCTGAGTACTAATTAAATTTCTGGGTAATGCTACTTGAAGGTAATTGACAGGCGCTTCCCAACACAAGTACAGCTAGGTTATTACTACAACCCTTCAGCTACAGATATCTGAACTCAGCGTGTTCGAGTTCTGAATTCGTAGTGATGGTAGAAAAGAGAATCTTCCCCACTCCCTACCCGACCCACAGCCATCACGATTGCCTCGCTTTCCGAAGCCGGAATATCCAGTACGAGCGGTGACAGAACATTTAAGTCTCTCCTTCTTAGTAGGAGGTTATGTTGTACAGTTAAATGGAAGTCAGAAAGACGGTGGAATGTCTATAAACCCTGTCGGAACCATTCCAGTTACAAGGACAGTAAAAGCGAACCTCGTCTCATTCATTATTGCTCGCATGACTTCACTAAACAGCTGTGATTCTGTTGAGTGGAGTGCAGTAGGTTGGTTTGTGAAATCTTCAAGAGGCTGTACCAGCAGCAAATAATTTTCATTTTGATGATATTATTAGAATCTCCGTCATCAACATACCCAAAATCATCACTGTCATTTATACTAAAGAGAATTCCGTCTTCGGAATTTTCAGTTTCCATTTACGGCAAGAAATTTCTGCACTAGAAGAGGCGTTACTAAATATGAGAGGGGTCTGTGCACTGTAGAGGCACAGAGGCACAGCTATGTTACTTCTGTATATGTAGCACAGTACAAGTTTGTTTTTAGGAAACGTACTAAAGTTACTTCAAAAGAAGGGGCATGGCCAGCACTCTTCCAATTACTTACTTACTCCATGGTGCAGAGTCCTTCTTGAGAAGCTAACTAACAGCTAGTCAAGAAATTCCCCGCATTTCACAGAACCCGAAGGTTCATTACCGCACTCACACGCGTCCGCCACCTGTCTCTATCCTGGGCCAGCCCAATCCAGACCATATACCCACATCCCACCTCCTGGAGATCCATCCTAATATTATCCGCCCATCTACGCCTAGGTCGCCCCAGTGGTCTCCTTCCCTCCGGTTTCCCCACCAAGACCCTATACACCCCCCTCTCCTCACCCACACGCGCCACATGCCCGGCCCATCCCATTATTCTCGATTTTATCACCCGCACAATATTGGGTGAGCAGTACAAATCATTTAGCTCCTCGTTATGCAATATGTAGCACAATACAAGATTGTTTTTACGAAACGTACAAAAAGGTTCTTCAAAAGACCGGGCACGGTCCGCACTCTTCCCAATTAGGCGATAATTTTTTAACGCGGCTACTTCATCGTTAATTTTAGTTTGACCATTCTGGGTTCGAATCCCAGAAAGCCTTCCAACCAAAGTTGTTAATTGTGTTGTTCTGTTTATTCTTTGTGTGTAAATGTGTACTGTACTATTGCCACCGGGTGTCAACCGAAGTGCAGTTAACAAATATATCAATTTATGACGTTTTGCTGACCGTGCATCTCAGTATATTTATCTCAGTAATTAACCAACTTGATACACAAAATTTTTGTTTTACAATAAGTTTATTTCATGTCACTACATGTTTCGAGCGCATGTGCCCATCATCAGGAGGTCAAAATTGCCTCTGGTATCATCACACCTATAGGTGTGATGATACCAGAGGCTGTGTAATGCAAATTTGACCTCTCGAAACATGTAGAGGCACGAAATAAACTTATTGTAAAACAAAAATTGTGTGCATCAAATTGGTTAATTACTGAGATAAATATATCAATATCAATATCAATATTGATTATCTGACCAGCCTCGTGGTCTAGTGGTCAGAGTCTCTGCCTACTAATCATGAAGTCCCGGGTTCGATTCCCGGCTCTACTGTGGGAATTTTCTCTGAAAGGAGGATTCCCGCGGTGACCATGGTCTGGGTAGATTGGTAGAATTTAGGTTTAAGGGCCCTCCTGGCACTACATCCTCCTATATCACTACTCACATCATCGGGACAACGTAACCGCGCCTCATGGGCGTCCCAGCCTCAGAAGTCGGTTACACTTCTGCCATGCCTAGGAGGGAAGACTATAAGTCCAAAAGGACATGTGGGGGCATTGGGGGAAAAAAATATTGATTATTTCAAAATTCCTGAGTATTTACAACAGCCTTTTCTTGATAACATATACAACGGTCCAATCAACAAAATCTCTTAGGGCACAAAAACTACATAACAAGGAATTAAAACAACAAAATGTACAATTATTTGTTCCATTGAATTAGCCTGACCGCCTCTGTGGTCTAGTGGTCAAAGTTTCTGGCTACAGGTACAGAGGTCCCGGGTTCGATCCCCGACGCTACCAGATTTTCTGAGTAGTAGTGGGTCTGGAACGAGGTCCACTCAGCCTCGTGTGGTCAAACTGAGGAGCTACTTGAATAAAAAAGTAGCGGCTCCAGGTTCAGAAAACAGAGATTAAAGGCCGTGGGGACTCGTTGCGCTAACCACTGACACCCCTCTATCCGCAAAAGTTGGCACTAACTTCGCCTACCGGCGGCGGCCGCTCTGTCGGTATGGTTCGCTCGCGGACTAAAGCCACGGAGTTTAGTTTAGTTTATTGAATTACCCTAAACTTTTATCGTATTTTCCCAATATTTTGATGAAATCAGTCATTTGGCACGAGTTTAAAACTTCCGTGGCATTAGAAAATTAATATTGCCTTCACAGACATTCAAGAACAGAAATTCCCGTTTTCTCGTTACTGTGGAAACGCCAGCACCCAAAGTGTTGTTACAGCGGCCCCAGGTCTGCCCTTTCACTGCACGAATATTCACATCCGTCACCGAAGTGCCTGACTGCTCCGTACGATTACCATTAATGTTCTTTCGACCATATCCGAACGCTCTGCACCATTTTCTGACAAACTGCACTCTCTCAATAACCCACAGTCATATACCTCCATTAAATGGCGGTGAAATTCGATGGAGGGGAAAACTATTTTGCACATAAAAAACCCAGAACCACATTACAAAATTCTTCGAGGGCGAATTTTCCAAATTCGTTGAAATTGTACATGAAATTAGTCAATGACAAGCAACTGACTGAGTGACCATTAAACCATCTGCTCCATATTAGTCCTGGTACAATTTATACCTCCTACCAGAAAAGATTTATCCATGCAAATGTCACAGACTGAGACTGCAGAAATATTGAACAAGGCGACCGTACCGCGTGTGTGAATCAAAACTTCGATGTTATACAGGACAGCTGTATATATTTACATATATATGAAAATCGCCTTCGGTGGTCTAGGGGTAGCGTGCTGGCCTTCAGTACCCAAGTTTGCGGGTTCAAACCCGGGCGAAAAAATCCTCAGCACGCCTTCCTTCGGAGGGGAAGTAAAGCCGTCGGTCCCATGTCGTAGATTTGCGGCATGTAAAAGATCCCTAAATTTACGTGGAAGTCGGAATTTAAGCAAAAT
>Ga0123357_10014340_pt1 | contig 10337 bp, 9 predicted proteins | sample TergutEmb28metaG_FD_89873 | JGI IMG/M metagenome (GOLD analysis project Ga0123357, IMG submission 89873) | Embiratermes neotenicus P4 segment gut microbial communities from Petit-Saut dam, French Guiana - Emb289 P4 | ecosystem: Host-associated > Arthropoda: Insects > Digestive system > Gut ... | reverse complement strand
AGCAGAAAATAAAATACGAGTATAAAAGTTATTTTGGGACACATTTGTTTAAGTTGACCACTTGCTTATGTTGACCACTTTTTCAGGAACCGTCGGTGGTCAAGTTAGACAGGTTTTACTGTATTTCTTATCGTGTGCTTTTGCGTAACATTGACTTTCCCACATTACGACTTACTGACATAATTAAAACTGTTGAGTACAAGAATTCCTAACCATTTTGCGACAAAAATACTTTTATCTCAGATATTCCTTTGTGTTGCGTAAATTATAAAATTGTTACTACCTACCATCAACACAAGTAATTATCTGGTATTTTATAGTATTGTGTTGTATTGTATTGTTGTAGCATTGTATAAATTTGTGGCTATATGTTTTACCAATTACACGGTCATCTTCAGGCAGTCCAAACACGTGAAAGTCAAAATTACATTTGCCAACATTAGTTGAAGGGTTTGCTTAAGATCTCAAATTTGTTGTTATGCAACCATTGTCAATAAAATGTATAGAGAATAAATAAAATAAAACACAACACTATAAATTATTCATTACAAACAGAGTTTACTTCCAAAGTAAGGTACTGCAGTGAAGTGAAGAACGAGGTGTAGAATAAGTCAAGTTTGCTTGCACGGTTTGAAATATTCAGTTAACTGAAACATTACAAGATGAACTGACGCTAAATTATGGCTGATTTACTCTCCACTGTTCTCACGTTTCCCACCTTAAGGCAGTTTTACTTACCCCAAGACACACACAAGAATGAAACGGCTCTCGTCTTCAGTTCCAAACAGTAACCACCCTAAGCTGCACACATAATTTTAGAGTTTCGCTTCACATTTTAGTGCCGGCTTCCAAAACGTGTGAGTTGATTTGTTTTTGGCGCGACAGCCCTCAATGGGCCATGGTCTCCTCATTCACGAGGTCTGTAGATCACACACAACGATGCACACAGTCGGTAGGACTCCTCTGGATGAGTGATCATCTCGTAAAATGTGTGAGCAGCTTTTGAAATTTTGCTTATGAAGCAATTAAATTGTAATTTCCCTCATAGTGAATATGATGGAAAGGAATATTTACCTGTAAATTTCGGACTGTTACTCAGAACACAGTATAGAGCACTTGACATTATGCTGCCTCCTACCTGTTTTTATCCCACACTGGGTGTTACAAAAAGAATGATTAGCAAAAGCCACGGGCTGGACATATTTGCCCTTACATCGCACTTAACCCTTCTTACCCTCACGCCTTACTCTTACATTAAATGATTACGTCTATAGAATGTTGTTGTTGAGAAGCTGGTGGTCGCTTAGCTACAACGGCATTAAGTTTGTAGCGTATTTTTTGTGCTGCGAATTAGTGGAAGTCAATTGGATCGACCGTGTGAGAAATGAAGAAGTGTTACATAGAGTAAAGGAGGAGAGGAAACTCCTACATACAGTAAAAAGAAGGAAGGCTAACAGGATTGGTTACATCTTGCGTAGGAACTTCCTTCTAAAACATGTTATTGCAGGAAAGTTAGAGGGTGGAATAGAAGTGATGGGGAGACGAGGAAGAAGAAGTAAGAAGCTACTGGATGAGTTTAAGCGAATGCGAGAATGCTGGAAACTGAAAGAGGACGAACTAGATCGCATTCTGTGGAGAACTTGGTATGGAAGAGGCAATGGACCTGCAGCAGGACAGACTAGAGAATGAATGACGATGACAGACTGGGTCTGCGTAAAACCAAAAGCTGTCGATTCAGTGTGCAGTTTCTGACCATGTGGTCATGTCACAGCAGGCACTTCCAGAGTACGTCAGCTGTTTGCTCAACTCTTTCCATCGTGTCCTGTATTGGTGAGAAGATCGGGATAGCTCTGTCAGTATAGAGACTCGCTACGGTCTGGACGGTCGGAGGATCGAATCCCGGTGGTGGCAAGATTTTCCTCACTCGTCCAGACCGACCCTGAGGCCCACTCAACCACTTATACAGTAAGTACCTCATCTTTCCTGGGGGTAAAACGGCCGGGGTGTGTCGTTGACCACATAACCCTATCTAGTGTAAAAGTTAAAGAAAGAGTAGAGCTATATTTATACCCCCTCTGAGCGTACTTGGTCTGTTCTAGAGTGACCTTTACCTCTACGTTTTTACCTGTCTTGATGATACTGCTTAACGTAACGATCAGAACAAGAGGTTCCAAGACGAGTGTCGAAGTTTGGACGTAGGGAAAACGACGTTAAGTAAAAATAAAGTGTATAACTAAGATACATGAAAAATCGGACATGTTCCGTCTCTTGGCGGTGCTATCCAGTGACCACAGTCCTATTACGCATATCGTGAACCTTTACCAACTTGAAGCCCAAGATCCGGCAAAGTAACGCCAATGTATTTCTGTGCCCAGCACGCCTCCACCCACCCTCCATCTCGTCTTGACTATAATAGACGATTTGTGGGCGTGTCTTCGAATTCACATATTCTCCATTTGATATTGCCGAGCGACTTCTTTCGGAGAAGAGGTTTTTTATTTTTGATCCGGTCTTTTTTGCTGTGTGTTTGAAATGATACGTGTGGGTGAAACGCAGTGAGATGCAGGAAAACTGAAATAAGGATGAATACTCTCTTCTGGTATGTGACTTTGTGGGTTCTAGTACAAATTGTCAATGTTTCAGAGGAATTTGCTACGTCCATCTTTGTGGCAGGAACGTTTCTACGCTGATGACGGAGTCATCAGGTTACGAAGAAACATTAGTCTTACGGACAATACATTCTATTCTTTTTTAACTTCGTCCATCGCGTAATTTTTAGCGAAGCACCATGTTTCGGAGGCCGGAGCTGCTCCCAGCTTCAGGAAAATATGCACCTAATCTGGTGGACCCCTTAGAGCTATTGTTAGGCACTCGGTGACTGACAATAGCTCAAAGGGGTGCTTCTTTAAAGAATTAGAGGATTCGCGAAGTCCAAAGGAAGATTTGCTGATCCCGGTGGCCGCGCGGTCTAAGGCGTAGGTCTGCAGCCGCTCGCCTGATGTGATTGTGGGTTCGAATCCCGCTGGGGGGCATTGGTGTCTGTCTGTTGTGAGTGTTGTGTGTTGTCAGTTAGAGGTCTCTGCAACGGCCTGATCACTCATCCAGAGGTGTCCCACCGACTGTGGTGCGTAGTTGTGTGTGATCTAGAATCCTCGTGAATGAGGAGGCCCTGGCACACAGGGGGCTGTTGCGCCAAAAGCAAATAAACAAAAGAAAGAAGATTATGCCAGGGAGTCATATAGCATCGTCACATTTGAGTTGTTAATTCTGAACCAGACTACACGAAGCCATATCCAAGGAGACGAACCTCTCCATGGTCACCGCAGCGAGAATACCAAACTTTAGGAGAAATATCACTTATAAAAAGTGATAGAGTAATATCATAAATATAGTAGTTAGACCTATTAGGTACAACAGGGGTTCTCAGGTTTTATTTTCTGCTATGATACACTTCAATAATCACGTTTATATTTGCGACACATTTTCATGCAAATACCAAAATGTTAATCGTACAAAAACAAATAATCAGTCACACGCAGATGCTGGTACTGTCTGTCTGTACCTTCATATTACGTCGCTTCGGGAGTTACGCGGTGAGTCGACTGCACATGGCGCATGCGTACACGAGCCGTACGCTTCTTCCGCTTCCTCCAAATGCGAGTTGGAAGTTATGCCGTTCAGCGACCGACAGTGCCAAGGTACTTGTACTATTGACTAGTGCAGCGCATTGTGGGTCGTCAAATTTCTTGAGGAACACGTAATAGAGACATATTTTGAGAAGCGCTGAGCCGTCGTGTTCCCGAACACCGCAGTTAGTACCCTGGGTGATCGGAAAACGCATTTCGATTTCTTACAGGGGCAACGGGTTTCTCCCTCTTCTAGTGCGTCCAGATCGACCCCTACTTAATTGGTTCGGTGGGGGGGGGGGAGGTCCCTCGAGTCAAAGAGGCCTGTCCGTGACTCAAACCACTTTTCTCCATTCAGTGATAAGTTTAAAAGCTATATCGCCAATGTCTCCCAAGTCTTGATGGCGTGGCTCTTCATTAAATTCAGGGACAAATTCTTATCTAATTTTATGTTGGATTATACTACTGACTTACTCGTATTAAACTTTCCTCTTTCATTAAATTTTTAAAGCATAAGCGTTACTATATGTACTACCAGGTTCAACATTGAGAATTTCTGTATTCTGCCCACAATGTATTTACGTGTTTTACTGGATTTCAGAACAAACAGCGATTGTTTCTCTGTACAATATTAACTTATCGGTTTTATAACCGAGTAGAGTGTTTACTGCGCGGTACGGACTGGGTCTTTAAATGCGACAGACCCAGTTTCGTCCTTAAAGGTTAATGAATTCCATGGAGTAGACTTCTTAAGTCCATCTGGGAGGGAAATCCCTTGCGTGTGATGGAAGCAGAATTCATTACCGCCTTTAAACGAACCAATTTCCAGTCTCCATTTTGAGACCTTTACATGGAGTCTGTACTCTCGTATGGCATTTTAAAGAACGGTTTTTTGTGAACCTTCTATATACGTGCAGTTCCCGCAAGTGTCCTCTTCCGTTTCTTTGTTCCAAATAAAATTTTGTCTTTATTTCTTCTAGCTTTGATGCGTGCTAAATTCATTGACTATCTCATTGTTGTCAATTTGATCTTCACGATGACATGTCATATTGCTTTCCGATTATCTTACACGTACAAAGTAGTTATTTTTCTCCCTTCATTAAGCTTTGCATTATAGTGTCAACTAAACGTACCACACACACTTCAAAATGCGAAGTATTCTTTTTGCTCGCTGGGTGGAATTGTACAGGCTTTTTCCATAACTCCTACAAAAAAGAGCCGTCATTTTCCTATACATACTTAACCCTTTGGTCTTTATACTGTACACTGATAATTTTTTCCCTCTGAGGTAAGAACTAGGATTTAGTGTTAGGTAAAGCAATCCTTGTACAGGCCTGGGAAGGCCCTGAGGGTACCTTGAGGTTGGTAAAGTTATCAGCCATACTCACCGGCCGCCTTAACCCCCAAAGAACTATTCCTGGTACTCATTTCTCTTAGAGGCTGGGTCGATCCCAGTGTCACAGTGCGGCCGGTAGGATTATGTCAATGAAGAATTCAAATGGCACAATCGGGAATCGAACTCGCGATCTTCTGGTTTGTAGCACAGTGTCTCGACGGACTGCACCACCACGTGCCCCCTAGCTTAGTGTAAGTAATGTGAAAATGACGTATCTGAGTGTCCGTGTCGTCTAAATCTTAGGTCTGCAGCCTCTCTATTGCTGGGATCGCGGTTTCGAATCACACTGAAGACACTGATTTTCGTGTCTTGCTTTTGTTGTGTGTTTATGGTTTTACGTCGTGTAGTTTACCATAATTCTTGCCTCTTCACCGGATAATATTTCAGATTAATCCAGAACCATTTCCTTCACGTTCTTGTCAGTTTGTCAAGCGTCACTCATCCTACCTTTGGACTCCACTTGACATGTCTTACTGCCGGCTACTTACAATAAAATACAAATACACAACTCACCTTTCAGCTCGGCCTCACTGAAGTCCCTTTTCTGTGACGGCGGTTCCTGCAACAAAACACACCAACCCGTTTATTGCGTTCTGCGGCCTGCAGAGCTTACTCTGGTTTTGAACGTTAGCATTCCGACTATGAAACCTTCATGGATCATCAAGCCGTAGGACCACCCATACTCGGATGTCTTTAACCTCAATACTCGCCGTGCCGTAATGGCGAGGGTTACACTTAACCAACTCCACGGAACAGAGTCCTTCTTGGGAAACTAACCGGTTCTCAGCTAGTCAAGAAATTCACCACATTCTACGCAACCCAAATGTCCGTTGCCGCATTCACAAGACTCCGCCACCTGTCCCATTTCTGAGACGATCGATCGAGTCCATACCCACATTTAACTTTTTGAAATCCATTTTAATATTATCCTCCCATCTGCGCCTATTTATCCCAAGTTTTACCTTCCTTCAGGTTTCACCACCAAACCCTGTAGGCTTCTCTCTTCTCTCCATACGTGCTACATGCCCCGCCAATTCCATTCTTCTTTATCTTTTCGCCGGAATAATATTTGATGAGCAGATCCAAGTTGTTTCACCCCTAAAATGCTTCATATGAATTTTCTGTAACAACGAATGATACTGATTTTATGTGCAGCAGACGACTAGCAATGCTCGAAACCACACACAGCTTGGCGTGAGGATCTTGCGCTAGAATTTGGAACTTCACCACATGTGTGTTAGTGTGACATGCTTACCGAAATTTTTATGGTTGGACAGCCCCTAGTGGGCCACTGCCGCCTTATTTTGAGATTTCGAGATCACACACAACAACACACCACAGTCGGTAAGACTCCTCTGGACTAGGGATCGGTCCGTCACAGAGACCTCTACCTGACACAACACAACACTCACAAGAGACAGACATCAATGCCCCCGGAGGGATTCGAACCCGTAATCCCGGCAAGCGAGCAGCCTCAGACCCACGCATTACACCGCGCAGCCTCTGAGATCGGCCAGTAACCGAAAACTTGGCCAAAATATAAGCTACTCGTATGTGCGAAAGTGCATGATGGATACACAGCGCATACGTTGCTGGTCAGCGCTGGAATGGATGCAATGAACCTGCTATAATGCATTTTTATACTAAAATTTGGGATATAAATTTGTAGTTTTGCAGTATAGACGGCATATAGTATTGCTGGAAACATATGAATTATCATTTAGGCCTCTAGACACATAGACACCTAAAGCAGCTGGGACTTCATGTTAACCATTCACCTCCATCTTGTGCTAAGGTTAAGAATGAGTGGAGCCATATCTCTACTCCCCCTGTATGCCTTCATGGCATTGACATGGAAATTTTTTCACATTTTTGCGTTTCTACACACAGGCCTACGGCGAAGAAGAGCAGAAGAAAATTTGGACGGATAAAGTATGAATGAGAGGATAATATTAAAATGCGTTTGAATGAAGTAGGACATGCAAGGTGGATTGAATTGAAGTGATTTCAGTTGCAGACCCTGTAAACACGGCAATGAAACTTCGGGGTACGTAAAGAACAAGGAATTTCTTGATCAGTTCAGCTGCCGTCGGCGTATGAAGGGGTTTTCTCTAAGGCATTAGTCAAGTTTACGGGTAGTGCATGTAAGAAAAGCTCAAATACTGAACTCATCTATAAGTAATCAATCTTATCTCGTTCTACTAAGAAGCATGCACAGTTCGACCGTATTCATTAAACATTCTTTTGGCGTGCGTTATTTTTTAATAACTGGATTCTTCCTCCCACGTAAACTAACAGCGATTCCATACTCGAACCTTCTGATTCTCCTAAGTGTAAACCAAACCCGTGTGTTGAGGATAACATGTTCTGTACAGTACATGGTGACAGGCATGAATTCAAAATGGGCCCTCAAGGGGCTGAAAACAAGAACCGACTCAAGGCACTATCTTGATGACGAACACATCAAAGCAAATTGGGTGATTCAGCAAAATGTCATGATTGTTATAAATAATTCTTATTTAGTACACACCTCGGACTTTCGTACAAGAGTCATGTGCATATAACTGATGGTATAGAATTAGAAAATTCAATTGTGAAGTAGAGTTTAACGCGATTGTAAAGTATGTCCACTTTAAAGTTTAATTCGTTCATAAATTGTAAATTAACGATCATTACTGTATAGGCCTTTTGTAACGGGAATACTTTCCATAGAGCGGACGACATCATTGTCTCATAGTGACAGATGGCGCCAGCCATTCCGCAGCGCCCCCGTCCCGCTTAGCCCCGCGTTGGGGAAGAAACTGTCTGTGTGAAATTCGTATGAAATTGAATTATTTCATTCAGCAGCAGTTATGACAGAGAGACGTGTGGACATTACACGTGCACCATAAGCTTTAAAAATAAATAAACTACATTAATAAGAATTAAACTAGCGGAGCGTCAATTGCAAATGCAGCGGATGCATTTGTCAAACCCCACCTCTGTCCGTGGGCTCGACGGTCTGGGGTTTAAAAACCTTTGAGGATGGAAATTTTCCGCACCCGCCCAGACCGGCCCTCTGACCCCACCCAACTTCCTGCACAAGTGGTACCGGAGTTTTCCTAGCTGTAATGCGCCTAGGGCGTGTCGCAAGTAATGATGGTATAGACCTATACACTACTGCACTTCTGTGCCTTCGTGCCGTGTTATAGGGTGAAACTGACCTTCACCTGTGTCTACGGTTTCCACACGTAACTGTCTAACGAACTGCTGTTACATAACGCAGACCTTGGTGGACACTGTGATGTAACAGTGCCTTCCAATATGCATGTTTTGAACTAGAAAAGCTATTGACATACAGTCTGATATAATTTTTTTTTATCCAATGCCGCCACATGTCCTTGACGGAATTCGTGGTCTTCCCTCCTGGGCATGGCAGAAGTGTAACCGACTTCTCAGGCTGGGACGCCCATGAGGAGCGGTTACGTTGTCCCGATGATGTGAGTGGTGATATAGGAGGATGTAGTGCCAGGAGGGCCCTTAAACCTAATTTTTACTAAACTACCCAGACCATGGTCACCGCGGGAATCCTCCCCTTCAGGGAAAATTCCCAAGGTAGAACCGGGAATCGAACCCGGGACCTCATGATTAGTAGTCAGAGACTCTGACCACTAGACCACGAGACTGGTCGTCTGATATAATAATAATAATAATAATAATAATAATACCGAACCGACAGAACCATCTTTAACAATAAACCGGGCATCACAATCCGTGATAATAAACAAGAAACATGCATATTAATAGATGTTGCAATTCCTGGCGGCAGAAATGTGATCAAGAAAGAAGATGAGTAGATTTTAAAATATAAAAATATATTTAAAAAAATAATAGAAATTCAGCGCATGTGGAATGTGAAAGAAAAATGATACCGGTAAAAATAGGGGCGAGTGGAAACATCTCAAAATCACCCAGACAGTACCTGAGCAATAAAACGGGAAAGCACGAAATTAAGGAAACGCAGACAACAGCCATTTTGGGCACTGCACACATACTGCGGGAAGTACTAGTGATGTAAAAGTACGGAACATGTTTCACAGGCGAAATAACATTGCATGTAGCACAAATTGTAAATAATACAGAACAGCTGCAACACTGTATACCGTAGGAATATGGCTTGTTTCAGGTATATAATTGTAAATACCGCGCGTAACGGTGATAAAAGTAAAAATATATATATATATATATAATAATAATAATAATCTTTTGGCAAGTGAAAGGCTGCTGTTTCGAGCCACAATATTTCCATTTGTCCTCTGTACGCACATCACAAGTTCAGGATAATGAGAGGAGCGAGGGGGGGGGGGGCTGGAGCTCTGGCAGGGCGCAGCCCTCCAAAATCGAAATAAAAAAGCACAGATTTTCTAATATCTACAGTTCCGCTATCATGTTTCATTAACCATTTCTTAGTGTCAGACCGGTATTTATGACGTCTTCTACTCGAAGTGAACCCCCCCTTGTCATCCACCCCCACATTTATCGATTTTTCTCCTGAATAATTCTCTATAATGGTATATATCTAGAGCACAAGGGAAAGTACGATTTGAGATAGAATATAGTTTTTTAAGAAACCTGAAGGAATGAGACGACTTGTTGTGTTAATCATACTCATTATTGTAGTTATACCAATATTACAATTTTAACAGCCTCCATAACAAAGGTAGCGACAAAGCAACACATATTTTTAAAATGTAAAATTGATGTCTCAATATATAACACTAAATAATGCAATTATATGTTATACCTTTTATGGTTTTATTGGCTTGAAAATGGCCAACATTGGTAGATACATGCTGCCGTGAAAGAAATTTATAATAATATCAATAATAATAATAATAATAAAAAGGTTTGGGTACATTTCTATAGTAAAACCAACCAGATGCACCAATGTCTCAAATTTATTTTATTCTGGAATAACTCTGCATTTTTCGGACAGTTTTTCCGCCCATCATAAGTAGCAGTAGCAGTATCTGTGTGACATTAGCCTGTTGCTGTACTATGTACAGTCGTGAACTCCTGATGATGGAAGGAAAGATCGTCCGAAACATGTAGAGTTATTCCAAAATAAAATAAATTTGAGACATTGGTGCATCTGGTTGGTTTTACTATAGAAATATATTACGATGCACGACCCTATGAAGGTCAAGTTTGGGTATACAGTAAAACCTGTCAAGTTGACCACCTTCATAAGGTGACCACCTGCTGATGTTGACCACATATCGGTAGAACCGGCAAAGTCCTATGTAGTTTGCATATATGACCACCTCCATAACTTT
>Ga0123357_10014337_pt1 | contig 10338 bp, 6 predicted proteins | sample TergutEmb28metaG_FD_89873 | JGI IMG/M metagenome (GOLD analysis project Ga0123357, IMG submission 89873) | Embiratermes neotenicus P4 segment gut microbial communities from Petit-Saut dam, French Guiana - Emb289 P4 | ecosystem: Host-associated > Arthropoda: Insects > Digestive system > Gut ... | reverse complement strand
CGTGGGCGTCCATGCCTCCACGGTGAAGAAGTCACAAGCGGCCATGCTCTCGAAGTGCGACTTGATGAAGGTGGTCCAAGACATCCGCTTGGGCTTGTCGGGTTCGTCGAGCAGTCCGTGTTCTCGCATGATGCGGCGGACGGTTTGTCAAGATATTTTGTAGCCGAGTTTCTTGAGTTCGCCGTGGATGTGGCCGTAGCCCCAGTCGGCGTTCTCCTGCTTGAATCGCAGCACGAGTTTGCGGACCTCGTTGGCCTTCTTCGCTTCGGGACCGCGTTTACCAGCACCGTCGTACTTACGAGCGACCAAGGTGCGATGCCATTTCAGGAGTGTTTCCGGCGAGAACAAAAAAACGCACTGCTTGAGGGCGTCTCGGCCTATCTTGATGGCGGCGGTTGCCAGACGACGTTTCTGTTCGACGTTGAGGAGGAGACGTTTCTTGCCCAGCTTTTCGCGGAGCACCCGGTTCTCTTCCATGAGGTAAGCGATCACGTCCTGCTGCTGGCGGTTCATCCATCCGGCCAATGACACGAGAAAAAAGGACCAAAAGTAGTTCATAGGTGAGGCATTATAAGCGGGAGGACGATTTTCCGAACAGGGCATTTTGGGCGACAAAGCGTTAGTAAACAATCCTTGACTAACGATTTCCGCTAGGTAAGATTTCTTTACTAGCGATTTCCGCTGGGAAAGGATGGTTGACCAGTGACACGTACCACCGGAACGTATCGTATGACACGAACGGGCGACGAAGAGGTGCGAGCTTTTGTGCCGCATCCCTTGCCGCCTGCCGATCCGCCGCTGGCTATTGACCAAGGGCTTCAGCGTCGCTTGGACTGCGCCATGGCCGGACTCTCGCGTCTGGCTGTCGCCGCCGACCTGGTGCCCAACGCGCAGTGGTTCCTCTATTCCTTCGTCCGCAAAGAAGCCCTGATCACCTCGCAGATTGAGGGCACTCAAGCTACGTTGCAGGATATTCTGGCTTCCGAAATCGGCGAATCGCCCAAGCGACCCGATGATGTTCAGGACGTGTGCAACTACCTCGCCGCACTGCAATACGCACGGCGCGAATTGAGCAGACCCAAAGGATTGCCCTTGTCCATCCGCCTGCTCTGCGAGTCGCACAAGCGATTGATGAAGGGGGTACGTGGCAACGAAAAACAACCTGGCAAAATCCGTCGCTCGCAGAATTGGATCGGCGGTACACGACCGGGCAATGCGCGTTTCGTGCCGCCGCCACCGGATGCACTGCCGGACGCTCTTTCGGCTCTCGAAAAGTGGATTCACCGTTCCGACGATCTGCCGCCTCTGGTTCGCATCGGCCTGGCCCACGCACAGTTTGAGACCATCCACCCATTCCTCGACGGCAACGGCCGCATTGGACGCCTGCTCATTACGCTGCTTGTCGAGCACTGGAAAATCCTGTCGGTGCCGCTGTTGTACCTGAGCGTCGCTTTCAAACGCCATCAGCAAGAGTATTACAATCGCCTTACCGAGATCCGCTCTCACGGCAACTGGGAGGGCTGGACAGAATTCTTCCTCGACTGCGTGGCCGAGGCTGCCGATGACGCCGTTTCCGCAGCACAACGGCTATTCCTCCAACTCTCCCTCGATCGCGCCGCATTGGTCGCCGCTCCCCAAGCAACTGTGCCGGCCGTCAAACTGCTCGATCAACTGGCCGCCAACCCCGTCATCACATTGCCACGCGCCGTAAAGCTCTTGGCCGTCACCAAACCCACCGCCATCAAAGCTCTGGCCGCACTAAACAAACTCGGCATCCTCCGTGAAACCACCGGCAAACAGCGAGACCGCGTTTACGTTTACCACAAATATCTCCAAATCCTCAAACAAGACACGTAGCCGGTTGTGCGAGAATTGTATGGTTTACGCCGAGGGGTTTGGCGGACACCGCCATCTGTTACAGCAATATGGGCACAATCCGGCGTATCGGAGCTTTGCTTGAACAGATGAATGTGGAAGAACGCATTCTCAAGCGATTGCAGCGGGCACTTACGCCGTCCACCGCAAAAATTCCTTTTGTGCCCAACCTGCCAACTCGTGGTATCCTTCTAAAGCGATGGGGTGTTGTAAACAATGGCTGAAGCGTTGCCCTTACGCGCCAGCTCGATGCCCGGCTCAGAACCGTTCTGCGGGACAAGGAATTTCGAGAGTTCGACTTGGACCGGGCAATTCGGATCGTCACAGCAATGGCGAAACGATTGGAATAATTTCGACGAATTCTTCCCGTCATGTACGGAGGGATTTCATGACGTGACTTTGGAATTTCCCAATCTGGCAGACCCATCCTCCCACACGGATAAGTAAAGTTCAGAGGGATGTGCTACGATAGGCTACTGTTATGAAGCTGATTTTTTGTTCGCGTTGTCAGGATGTCGTGCGTCTGATCGACCAGACACGCCGTTGCCGTTGTGGGCTTTCGGGTGGACGTTATACGAACGGTGCGCGTGCCGTCTATTTTGGTGATGCGGTGCCGTTGGGGATTATCAATCACTCGTTGCGAACGGCTGTCATGCGGCGGACGGCGGAAGGACAGGAGGGAGAGCGTCAGTTTTTTGAGGCTTTTGTCATGCCGTTGGATACGGAGAACTTTCGGCAATCGGAGGACGAAAGCAACCCAACGCCGATCAATTCCTGAAAGCCCCCCCCACGCCTCTCTCCCACACAGTCACCGCCGTTGTCTTGGGCGAGGCGGCTGAAGAATTGAACCGTAGACAGCTTCGATGTGCTTTTAGTGTGCGTCTGAGGCGGCGAACGCCTCCGAATGGTTGTTGTCATTGGCGCAAGTTTGGGGGCAACCGTTTTCAAGTTCGGCGGTCAGATCTTTGAGACGGTGTCGGTGGTGGGCGAGTTCTTCGGTATGGGTGAAGGTTCGGTCCTGCAAACCGGTTAGTTCCACGATCTGGCGTTTCTTCGTAGCGGCGACGCGGTCGCGCTACTTGGCGTCGTCGGTAAGCTCGGCGATACGACGTGCAACGGACTCGATGAATCTGCGCCCGGTGGTGATGATCCCTGATTTCCACAAGTCCGTGTTGGGTATGTGGAACGAATAACGGATTTCGGAATCGGTCACGCGATTCTATCTGTCGAAGACATTGAGACTTCTTCGACCAGCTCTCTAAGTTCCAGTACCCTGTTGTAGAGAACGGCAGGATCAACTATTTTACAATTTTCAGGTTTTTTGAGTTCCTCCAACGAACGTATGAGAAGCTTTTTCGCGGAATTGGAGGCTGGTGTTGGGAACTGCCAATGATCGAGTTGGGTTAAATCATTGATCGCTTTCTTTATGATTGCCAGGCTTTTCGAGAGTACAGCTTTTTCTTCATCTTTCGCAAAATCCACGTCGATACTCCCCGGTTGTGAAAAACCCTTTCGGCTGCGGAGTTACTCAAGAGCGGATTCCGCTTCGCGCAACAGCTCTGCTAAAACAGCTCGCGTGACCTCCAGTTCATCACGCTGCTCACCATCCACGAAAAGATTTGTTGACGCGACATTTTCCAAAGTCGCTATAAGCCTTTGCAACTTTACATCGACGCCCAGTTTCGACGACTTCTTCCAATTTACAAATGCCGGAACTTGGTCCAACTGCCGACGAAGGTCTGCTGTGGGGGTGTACGATTCCTCTTGATGCTGGGCAAAGGCCAACAAGTGGGTCGTTTTTTCCTCATTATGAGAATCTTTATTACTGATTGCAGCCTGCAGATACTCCGCAAACGCCTTGTACCGTTCACGATCGAGCGGTACAAGCTCGCCTGCAGGCAGTCTGAGGGCACGATTTATCGCATGATCTACGGATTTTAAGTAACACCAAAAACCCGCACGCGGCCCAGTATTTGCGAGCGCACTCGGAATCACGCCGTTTCTCCTTTATCGCTTTTTCGACAGTCCATCTAGGGCCATCGTTATCTTTCAACGCCTCATTCTTGTCGAGCAGCCAGTCGAGTCCGCGATAGAGGCGGTGATCGTCGACTTGTTCGGCAGGTACGCCGAGGATCTCCGGGAAGGCCGTCGATCTGTAAAAACGCTCTGCGATATATAGTTCCGACGAAGGATTGAGAAGCCTGCACAAAATGAGAATCAGCGAAGTGAGCTCCCACGGAACCGACTCTTTGCCACGCACCGAGGTATCAGCAAGGAACCGATCGAGCCGCAACATTTTGACGAGTTGCATCCCCAGCCACGGCCCGCCGAAGCCGCGAGGATTCTCTGCTCGAACCTTCTTGGCATCAATCTCGACCCATTGCGGCGAGTTGTCCGCCTCCGGAAAAAGCCCGCCCACGCTGGCATCCATCGCATCGGCCGCATCCGTCGCGATCCCCTGGGCAACTCGCTTGACCCCTCGCCGAACCTTCTCCGGCAACCCACCGAGATACCCCACCACACGTTGCCGTGGCCCTTTCGCCGTGCGAACGGATTCAACCAGCGCCCAGTAAGCGTGACGTTTGCCGTTCTTTTTGCGATAGCATGGCCGGATGAACATGAACCCCGTGTAGTAATGAATGGCGAGAAGAAAAGTCGCAAAAAGTCTTCACTACACGGCATTTTGAGCCGTTTGCGTGTATATTTCGGATTCGACCCCGCGTCACGGTCGAAAAACGAGAATCGACGACGCCGAAAAAAATAAAATTATTTTTCCTGGCGAACTTGGGGTAAGCCTTGCGTTTCCACGCAAGGCTATAGCATTACCACGATCTCATGGTCCTCACCGGGCTTAAGCGTTTCAATCGGAACACCCACAACTTCGCGTCCCAACAGGGCGTCAAAGTATCGCACGCCCGTTTCCTTGCCGTCGAGCAGCAACTGCTTCACGCCGCATTGCGCGTGATTGGGATTTTTGATGGTGATGGTAAACTTGCCGCCGAGGAGCTGCGCGTGGCCGCCGCTGTTTTCCCATGATGACGGCATCACCGGATCAATCACAAGGTAACGCAGGTTCGGCCGAAAGCCGAGGAATCCGTCGAACGCGTTTCGTGCCGCTACGGGTGTTGATCCCGTGACGAACGGTTTGCCGCCGTGACCTTCCTGCCCTAACGCTTCCAGGTAATTGTTGACGATCGCAAACGGCGCCGTTTTCGTCGTCTTCACGGGATGTGCCGCCTGATCGTACGGCAGCAGATACCGCATCACATCGTAAAACAACTCGCCCTTCCCCGCCGACCACGCCGCCCTCGCCAGGAATCCATGGGACCCATGATTATACGGACATCCGTTTTCCCCATGCCCCGGCACCTTGTCGCCCTGCCCGATCCGCCCCATCTTCTCGATCGGCGGATCACCCGACACCGGCGGATAAAACAGCCGATATCCGTACGGCCCCTTGAGCGTCTTCAAAATCTCAAACACCTTCTCCCTCTCCGCCCCCTGCACAATCCCCGCAATGATCGCAAACGTATTCGGCGTCGAATTCACACGCCGCCGCCCGTCCGGATCCTTCGGCGAAAACAGCCAATGCCCGTTATCGTTAAACACCCCATTCAAATATCCTTCACGATTGAGCGCATGTTTGAGCACATTCGCCTTAAACATTTCCGCCGCCTTCTCAAACCGCTCGGGTGCCGGATGGGTTGGAGCAATCAAACGTATCAGCTCTGCGGCCAGCTTCAAACAATACACCGCATGTGCCGTCACCATCACCGTTTCCCCACGCCCTTCCAGCCCCGCCGCGTTCACCGAATCATTCCAATCACCCTCCCGTATCTTGCACAGCCCGTGTTCCCCGATGTTCTTCGGATCGAGGTAATAATCGAATAACCGCACCAAATGCGTCATCACCGTATCCTGCTGATCGCTATCCAGCCACCCTGCCTTCTCCTCTAACAACGCAAAGTCACGCGTATACACCAAATACTCGTAAATCAGCTCGAAGACCCACAATCCGGTATCCACATATGGCCGTGCGTCATGCGATCCGGTTTTGCTCGTCGCATCGTACTGCCGCAGGAACCAGCCGTCCGTCCGCTGATAATCCAGCAATTCCAGAACCTTCTTCCGGCACCCCTCCGGCTCCACCGCCACATACCCCGTCACATCCTGCGCCAAGTCCCGTACCCCGCGAACGTGCGACCGTCCGCGCACCTGCACCTGCAAAAGCTGCAACGCCATGTGCTCATTCACATAGCGATTCAACGCCTCGTCCGGCGTCTTAATCGCGCGCAATCCAAACAACTCATCGTACTGCTGTTTCAGCGTCGCCAGCGCCTCCGCCCGCACCTCCGCCTTCAAATACTTCGCCAGCCGCTCCAGCTCCGTCACCGGCGGCAACTTCCCCGGCTCCAGCCGCTCCAGCATCCCCACCACCTGCGTAAACTCGAAAACCTCGCCCACAGCAAGTTCCACATCCCGAGCCATCGCCGCCACAGACTGCTGCACCACGCACGCATTTTCCCGTGTGACCGCCGGATACGCCGGAATATCACCCTTCGCATCACACCGCAACTCCTTCTTCCACAAAACCTCTGGAAAATCCCAAGTCCCCTTCCCCACAAACTCTTTCTCGACCGTCTCAAACGTCGTCGCCCCAAAATCCGTCACCAACCCCGCACTCATCCGCTTCTTCACATTCCCCTCCGAATTTCGCATCTCCAACCAAAAACCATCCACTCCTCCCTCAAGCCGCGTGAACGCACAAGTCTGATACCAAGCCGCCTTATTCCACGGCTTCATCCCCGTCGGCGCCAAATACGGGCGCACCACCGGCATCAACCTCAACAACTGTTTCTTATTCCAAATATTCCGAATTCGCACCGTCTGTACCGCCGTCACTTCCCCCAATGGCATAAACAACTCCGTCTCCACCACCAAATCCTCATGCTCTACTCGCCACCTCACCGACTCCGGTTCAAAAGTGCAAGAGAACTCCTTCGGTTTCGTTCCCGGCCGCACCACCGGCAACCGCGGCAAATAAAAATTCGTAAATGCCTGACCATCGCCCTCCCCCAAAATCCAAACCACCATCGCCCCTACACCTTTCACCCCCTCATCATTCAAAACAATCGCCCCGCCCGGCGGCGACTTCTGAAAAAACATCCCACCATCATGACGCACTCGCAAGAGTCCCTCTCCATTAAAAAGCTGATAATCCCACGGCTCCTCCAGAAAATACTCCGTCACCGCAAACGACGCATGTGCCTCCCCAAATCGCCCAAGTCCACCCAGGTTTGTTTCTGTCAACTTCATCATCTACTCCTTTATGCATAAAACGGCAGGAGCACCGCATGGTAATGCGGTGGTTTTCATAGACCGTGCCAAAGCACCGCATTGCCATGCGGTGCTCCTCGGTCATGTCTCGGATTGACTCGACTTCTATCCCAGGGTAACGACAATCTCATGATTTTCGCCACGCTTCAGCGACGCAATCGGTACCCCCATCACCTCGCGGCCCAGCAGTTTGTCGAAGTAGCGTTCGCCCGCTTCTTTGCCATCGAGCAGCAACTGCTTCACGCCGCACTGCACGTGCTTGGGATTCTTGATCGTGATGGTGTATTTTCCACCGAACAGCCGAGCGTACCCGCCGCTGGTCTCCCACGTTGCCGGCATCACCGGATCGATCACCAAATAATGCAGGTTCGGCCGGAAACCGAGGAACCCGTCATACGCATTCCTCGCCGCCACGGGGATGCTGCCCGTGGTGTACGCCGCTCCGCCGCGGCCCTCCTGCCCCATCGCTTCCGAATAACTGTTTACAATTGCATATGGCAATGTTTTGGTAACGTTTATAGGATGCGCCTGCTGATCATACGGCAGGAAGTACTTCGTCACCTCGTAGAACAAGTCGCCCTTGCCTGCAACCCACGCCGCACGCGCTAGGAAGCCGTGTGAGCCGTGATTGTAAGGTGCTCCGTTTTCGAAGAGGCCGGGGATCAAGTCGCCCTGACCGATACGGCCGAGTTTCGGGATCGGCGGATGCCCGATCGGCGGATAAAACAGCCGCCAGCCGAACGGGCCCTTGAGCGTTTCCATCGCGTTGAACACCTTCTCCCTCACCTCGCCCTGCACCACGCCCGCGATCACCGCAAACGTGTTCGGCGTCGAGTTGATCCGATGCTGCCCATCCGGGTCCTTCGGCGAGAACAGCCACTTGCCCGCATCATTAAACACCGCGTTGAAATACCCCTCCGTATTCATCGCATGCTTCATCATATTGTCCGACAGCATTTTCGCAGCCTTCTCAAGCCGCTCCGCCTGCCCGAGCAAATCCTTCACCCCATACCCCCCCCCGTCGCTCTTATCCTTCGCCAGCAGACGCAGCATATCCGCCGCCAGAATCGCGCAGTACACGCAGTGTGCCGTCACCATCACCGTTTCGCCCTTGCCCTCCAGCCCCGCGGCATTCACCGAGTCGTTCCAGTCACCTTCCCGAATCTTGCACAGCCCGTGCTCGCCGAGGTTCTCCGGCGCCAGGTAGTAATCAAACATTCGGATAAAGTGTTGTAGAATGCTATCCTTGTCGTCCTTGTCGAGCCAGTCGATTTTTTCTTTCAGCATGTCGAAGTCGCGGTTGTAGGCGAGGTATTCCCAGCAGAGTTCGAAGACCCACAGGCCGTTGTCGACGTAAGGGCGAGGGTCGTTCGGGCCGTGCTTGCCGAGGGTGGAGAATTGCCGGAGGAACGATCCGTTGCTGCGCTGGCTGCCGCAGATGTCGATGATGCGTTTTCGAGCCACAGCCGGTTCGAGGTCCACCACCGCCGTTGCGTCCTGCGCGGAATCCCGCACACCGCGATACGTTCCAAATCCACGGTTCTGCACCTGGTAAAGCTGCAGTGCCAGGAACTCGTTGGTGTACTTGTTGAGCGCTTCGTCAGGCGTTTTGATTTGCCGGACGGAGAACAATTGTTCGTAAAATGTTTTCAACTCTGCCAGCGCTTTGGCCCGCGTTCCGGCTTCAAGATACCGCCCCAGCTTCGTCACCTCTGATGAAGCTGGCATTTCGCCGTTCTTCGTCGCCGGCAACAAGCCGAAGGCCATCGTGAATTCAAACGTCGCCCCCGCCGCGATTTCCACATCCCGCGCCATCGCCGCCACCAACGGCTGACCGCTCGCCGCATTCTCCGGCGTCACTTCTCCATACGCCGGTATTTTTCCCCCCCCCCCATTTGCCGATTGATGCAATTTCCCCTCCCAGACCGCCTTGGGTGAATGCCACGATCCCGTGCCAAGGAACCGTTCCTCCACCGTCTCAAACGTCGTCGGCTTCAGGTTGCTCACCAGCGCCGCCCGCATCCGATTCGCCGGATTCCCGTTATGATCTCGCATCTCCAGCCAGAATCCTTCCAGATCGCCAACCCGCGTAAACGCCGACGTCTGATACCACGCCGGCACGTCCCACGCCTTCATCATCGGCGACGCCAAAAACGGCTTCATCACCGGCATCACCCCCACCTTCCGCACCATCTTTCCCAAATTCCGCACCTTCACCGTCATCACCATCGTGATCTCATCCCGCGGCACGAAGATTTCCGTCTCCACCGCCAGTCCATCATGCTCCACGTGATAGCGAGCCGCCTCCGGATCAAATGTACACGTATACACCTCCCCCCCTTCTCCCGGCTCCGTCCCCGGCGCCACCGTCGGCACCGTCGGATTCCAGAAATTTGAAAACGCCTTGGCATGCTTCCCGCTCTCGGTGACCAGCCACACGAACAGAGACGGCGCCGTCGGCTGTTGCGTCAAGATCCACGCCCCGCCCGCCGCCACCGCGAAATGAATCCCGCCGTCCTGACGCAGCTTCAGGTTCGCCTTCCCGTTGTAATACTGATATTCCCACGGCACCGTCAGGTGGTGCTTCTTCACCGTAAACGACGCATGTGCATCATTAAACTTCCCCAGCCCGTCGAGTTGGATGTCGGTGAGTTTCAGCATTTTTGTATTCCTTTAAGTTAAAAGACAGCCGGAAAGGATATCACCCCCGTCATCCGCTGCACAGGGCTGGCCGCGTGAATGTCGTTAAGTCGTCAAGTCGTTAAATCGTAAAGCCTATCCGAATCACCGGTAGCGACCCCGCTTTGCGGGGTGGAGCCCCGCATGGCGGGGCTTGGGGCGGGTGATGGTCTAAAAGTTTAGCCGTTGATCGAAGATCAACGCTCGCCGGGTTATTCGGATAGGCTCTTAAGGTCGGGAACTAATGGCTATCATGCCGGGCTCGTCAATCGCCGATAGCGGCTCAGCGCCATGAGCGGGAAGTACAGCCGATAGAGATGGTACTTTAAGTAGAACACGCGTGGGAAGCCGGTGCCGGTGTACCAGAGTTCTTCCCAGTTGCCGTCGGATTCCTGGTGGTCGATCAGCCATTGGATGGCTTTGCGGATGTGCGGATCGTTTGCGGTG
>Ga0123357_10014336_pt1 | contig 10338 bp, 6 predicted proteins | sample TergutEmb28metaG_FD_89873 | JGI IMG/M metagenome (GOLD analysis project Ga0123357, IMG submission 89873) | Embiratermes neotenicus P4 segment gut microbial communities from Petit-Saut dam, French Guiana - Emb289 P4 | ecosystem: Host-associated > Arthropoda: Insects > Digestive system > Gut ... | reverse complement strand
TTTCTGGGGGTAAAGACGGCCGGTGCGTAAGGCTGACAACCTTACCACTATCCTGTGCCACTGTCATGAAATCTGGGAACCTTAACTTCCTGGAACCCTCTGGGCCACTCCAGGCCTGTAACGGGACTGCTTTAATATATTTATATATATATATATATATATATATATATATATAACAGACTGCATAAACATAATAAATATCTAGCAATTAAAGTTGCTTTGGGAAATAATCACTATTTATGCCAAGAATCACACAAAACATGTACATGCAATATGTGGGCAAAGCACGCACTATTTTAGTCTTGAAATAGGTGGTATATATAGTAACCACTATGGCTTAATGGGTTACCAGATTACTAAATAATTTGAACTCTGTAACACTGTACTTGTATTGTTCATGTACATTTACATGTTACGATACTGAACACCAACACTACTCACTTGGATGCAGAACTTTCTGTGCCTTCGAATGGCTGGCACAGAAGGAGCTGTAGAGTTTGAAGTGATTCACATAGTACAGGAAAGCACTACCCACAGAGAAGAGCACATTCTGCAATGGTATTCAGAAATTAATGGATCTGCATAATGACAGCTCATCAGAACTAATTCCATGCAGCAAAATCCTTCTTCAGAAGCTACGAATTACTCAGTACTGCATCAGATACATGAAATTAAATAACAATACAACATGAAATTTGATGTTCTCACAGTGATGCTGAGAAAGAATAGAGGCTACTGGGACGTTATGGCGTGGCTACTGGTAAATAGTTACCGATATTTTAGGGGAGCATCATGCCAACAGGTGAACGCATGGTCCTGCTCTGAAACGAAGGCAACTGTTCACCAGTCAACAGGGTATAACTGCCCAGAAGTCTTGAATCTTAAATAAAAGGACATTTTTATTGGAAATACATGAAGGAAGGAAGAACTTAAACAGCTAGGTGCAGATGTGAGGATGATATTTAAATGGAGCCTAAAAATAAGATAGGCAGGTGTGGATTGGTTTCTTGTAGGTCACACAGGTTCTATTCAATGGACTTAGAGGTTCCATAAAATGTGGAGTAATTTCTTGACTTGCTGGGCAACTACTATCTTCTCCAGAAAGAATATGCTACTGGGAGTTACACAATAATGTTAATAATAATTAGTTCCGATATATTTGAAGTGACAATTCTAAGTAATTCTCAGTAAAATAAAATTCTGTCCAAAATTGTGAGTAGCAAATATGATCTCCCAAACTTCACCCCAAAAGGAAGATCCACTGTGTAATGTTACTCAGTGAACAATGTTTTCTGTACCTCGTATACCCTTCCTATTTTTGGTATGTTCAAAATGCAAAGTTGCAAAAATACACCTATTAGCTTTACCTGGGAAACCTGAGGGAAAGAGACCACTTGGGAGACCCAGGAGCCAGACATAGATGGGAGAATAATATTAAGATGGATCTTCAGGAAGTGTGATGTGGGGGTACTGACTGGATCGAGCTGGTTCAGGATAGGGACAGGTGGTGGGCACTTGTGAATGCAGTAATGAACCTTCGGGTTCCATAAAATGTTGGGAATTTCTTGACTAGCTGAAAACCAGTTAGCTTCACAAGAAGGACTCTGATGCATGGAGTAAGTAAGTAAGTATGTAAGTAAGTAAGAAAATAAGTAAATAAATATTAGCTTCACCATATTCTTGATTGACATGTAACAACTACAAACTACTGACTGGACTTTCATTAAGTTATTGCAGAGTGTCTCTAAAATTTGTGAACACTCTCCAGTCTGAATTAAAAATGAACAGTATGATGGACATTTTACATGAAGACTGGCATGCATTTCTGTGCACAGCTCTTGCTAATTGCTTGTCGCAGCAAAAATGTTTTGAATGAAACTTGAAGCGAAATATGAGAAAAGTTTCAAGTATGACTTATGTTCTTACAGTTTTTGAGATAATTAAAAAAAGGTCCCCAACATGTCTGAAGGGGTGTATTTCATAACTCATGCCAGTACTGGTATACTAAAAAAATCATGTCATTTGAAGGCAGTGCAATTCCCCTTGGCTCAGATGACTTGAGTCTGTGGCATGTGATGTTCTTGCAGCACAGCTGCTAAGCATTTCAGGTTTCTAATATGTAATACCATGTCACTAGGTGTGTGGTCCCTGCTTATACAAAGGATTTGAATGCCTTCATCTTCAAGGATCAACAGTCCAAGAAGTCTGGGACTGCTTGAGTCTTCAGGATGAAGACATAATGATCCTTTGAAACATCATGAACCACTCGCCCAATGACACAGTGCCACATACCAGAAGATATTGAGTCCCAACTTCATTCTCTTTGTATCTGAAGTAAATATATTAAGGGGAAAAAAAACATGATCTTGATAATCAATGATAGATAATATACTCACTTTAAATTGACTAGGATGTTCAAATTTGTGGAAATCAGGTTCTAGTTCCAAAGATTCATCTAAGTTTTGCAGGAACTGCCTCTGGAAAGCCACAATTTCCTGAATATTCCCAAACAAGGCGTTGATCTCAGCATTTGATAAGAATGTCTCTTTTTTTAATGGTTCCAGGTAGTTCTCCAGCAGGTTGTTCAAGTGCTGTACAAAAAGTAGACATTTCTGTTTCTCACAACAGTGACAATTAAAAAGGCAAAGTGTTGGTGTATTTTTTAAAGACACTGCAATAAAATAAAAACGGAATTCTAAAGATTTATCAATGCCATTTTATAAGACTTCAAGGAAGTTATCATAAGGCATTGTTCAGATGTTAGGGAGACTGACAGACAGACATGCACACACACACACACACACACACACACACACATGCCTGATTACATATTTCATCCTGTAACCTAAAACTGCATTGAAATTTTATGAATATGTAACAAATTCCAGATAAATTATTATAGTACTAATGCCATTTGTTTTCATAAAAACAATGGATAAGTACAACCTACGTGTTCTTCCATCTCCTATGTTTATGTCCTTGCTTTGAACCAAATTCAAATCTCACTGCACACATGACCCCTGTGTCAACAAAGTCCAGATCTTACCTTCACATATGTCCTCTCTGTATCAACCAATTCCAGCACTACTTTTCGGAGTTTCTCTGCATCTGACAGTTGACGGCTCGGAGTGAGCACAGCCTGTGAGTGGCTGCTGGCTACACTCCCAGTAGGACTGGACTTACGAGTTTCTACTGGCGACCTGCAGAATCCTGTTACTTGTTCCGCTGTCTGGAACAGAAATGTCAAATCAGTGTCATTTTACTGTATTTCCCGATTTTATGCAGAATGTCATATTGATTCGTTATTGATGTATATCATGCTTATGTATTTTGACACTGTGCTGGTGTAAGTATATGTTCTGAAAACTGCTCATTTTAACCCATAAGGGAAAGGCAGCAGTTTTCTTGGAAATGTTGGCAAAGCAACCTGCTTTCATGTGTTGTCACACACCCAAACAGGTTAATACTTACTCCATTTCTTAACAATTTAATTACAAAGGGCTAATGCTTCTGATCCATCATCATTAAATTAGAAGATCATGTACAAAGCATCTACATACTTGTGTAACAATAATACCATCCCAACTATTTCTGAAGGTACAAAGAAGTGGCAGGAAATATGTGGATTATAAGACCATAAAACAGGTCGGGACAATTTTTTAAAAATCTGGAAGCCACCACAAAATTCTAGGTGCCAGAAAGGTGACATGAAGCAAAGTCCATACTGAGGACCCACACATATTAGGTGCCACCATAAAAAATTTAGTTGCTATGGTTACCTTGTGCCCGGGATTAGTACAACCTTACCATAAAAGTTGTCCAGAGTTCAATTGAGCCATTTTACATACCTAGCTGTTCTCTTGCATGCATGAGAATGACTCAAATACTAGACGAGCATGTTTTTTTCAAGCCAAAGGTTCAGCATTCTCCCAGCCAGCTTTACTTTGTTCTTTCTTTTAGTCCTTTGTTGTATTGAAGTCATTTGTAACAGAAAGACTGAATGATCAGTTACAGCTTTTTTCTGGGAAGCCTTTCAATTGTTAGATATTACAAAAATGTTCTTCCGTTACAAAAAATAATTTACAAGTTCCATGGTAAGAGCAAATAAATTTAATCTGTTAAATTCTTACATTAAGAAGCGATACTCTACATCTATCAGTCTAAAATATTGACCCAACTCATCCTAATTTTCTCAGGCCAGTCCTGCCTTAATGGGTTGCAAGAGCTCTGTCCCAATGTCCTGCAAAATTTGACTGCAGACATAAAATATCTCAATTTAGTCCAAGTCATAAAAATATGATATTTCTCAAATGCACATGAACATTTTGGTTTTCCCATGGTGCAAGAAAACATCTATAGCAGTTGGACGGCCATCAACCAGCCACTAGCCGAAGGTATTGGACAGGGAGGGGAAGATGTGCAGATTAGTGGTTGCAAACTCTGCAATCAGAGAGCAAAGGAAAAGGAATGATTAGATAAAGAAGAATCAGGAAGTGAATTGAGTACCTGAGTTTCATCATCACCATCATCAATTTTAAATTTTTAATTTATTCTCGCCTGTTAGTTGACAGGTGACAGTCTTCTAGTAAGTCCAGATTCCAACAACAGATCAAAGCGACTTCCCCCAGCACTCTACAATTGCTGTGTGCAGTGCTCATTAGTGTGATCTTCTGTAGCTCTATGGCCGACCAGTGACCTGGGAGTAACTGAAGGTTCTGATCAAATGCCTTCTTAATTGTTCCTAAAGCTCCAATGCTGGCACAATTTTTGTCCTCAGTTCCCACAGCCTGCTGACCTCGATCTCCAGGTCTTTGTACTGGCTTCATTTTTCAGTTTTTTGTGTTAATGTCTATTACTATTATTATTATTTTATCATTATCATTTCATTTTTATCTTATGTCACAATTTTTATCTGAGTTAGCTTGTTCTAGTAGTAGTAAAAATTTATGCTGCTTCTTCTGTTGTGTTATGGGTTCAAATTTTTTATTCTACTCCCCCCCCCACCAAGTGTCCAAGTTTTGGGGTTTTCAAAAATGGGATCTCTAGTCTAATAGAATGATTGTTGTCATAATTAAATATTGACATATCTCACCTTCAGTAAATTTTCAATTTCAAAGGAATTTGTCCGTGAAGTAGCTTTACCAGTGTCACTGGATGGTGCTGGAGAACTCTCTGTATCAGGTGAGTACAGTTCTTTACCTGCATTACACAAATCATAAACCTCAAACAATGTAGTTATCAAGAGTGACAGATTACACTGATTTCATCACCCTAATTTGTTTGACGGAATGATGTGAACCGTGACAGCCTTGCAGCCAGCTGAGCATGATGTAGCCACATTGAATATGATTTGTGAGCTGTGATTAGAAATATAAATACCAAAAACTATGTGAACTGAAAAGTTCTGCATGTAAGTATGCATATTTGTGTATTGTAACCTTTTGGAGAGAGATTTAAATGCTAATTATATTTCAGGATGAACTGAGTTTTTCTGGCTAAGTGTGGGAATTTAACTTCCTACCAAGTGAGCACACAGAGACCAGCATATGGTCTCGCAGGATGATGAAGTTTAAAACCTATAACAATCTTATGTAACAAAGAAAGTTCTACCCTTTTGTAAGCAAATACTAAACGTTTTTACAGGCTAGATAACTATTCACAACGAACTTCATATTAGTGTTTCCTAACCCTTACAACAGTAAGACATACCAGTACGACAAATGTCAGCATGCTACAGACAGTGCAACTGTGTGCTTACAATTCACACTTCCTTGTCAAACCTTTCAAGATGAAATGTATCGGTTTTATATAAGGACTCATTCTGTACCGCACAGTAAACACTCAGTCTCAACTTTAAAAAGCAGTCTCTTAATGCTCTATAAGGTAAAAGTTGCTGTTTGTTCTGAGATCCATACAAAACACATAAATGCAATGTGAACACCTCCTGGTGGTACATAAATTTACTGCTGGGCTTTAAAAGGTTAATGAAAGTATGGTACTGCATCCCCTCTGTGCAGTTTAAGCCAGTTTCAAACCTCAAACTTAATTTCTTTGCAAATAAAATGTCCTATGTTCTCCCTGCATACAAAATGTATTTTCAGAAATACACCACAATATACACAGGTGACATTACCATGTTGTACACTGTTTCATGGTGGTCTGGATCGATCCATTGGATGCAAGCATACCACAGAGGCATGCTGCCTACTTGTGTTGAAGTATTTAAAATTAGAACTTAACAAGTTAAATCATAAAGGACTCAAGAGTTTATAAAAAAATAGGCAAGTCATAATTTTTTAACATTGCACACTTGTTTTGTATAGGGATAAATGAGTAGTCAAAGGTACAGTGACAACAAAAATAAAACCGGATGTGAATGATAAATATGAGACGCACTCCAACCCGGCGCAGGGACGATCAGGCCAGAGATCATCTCCTCGCTGATGACGGGCGGTTCTGAGGGAGGGGGAGGACACACAAGGCTCTCGATAATATCGTCCGTTGCCCTCATGATTCCAGCAAGATCCGGAGGTTCCGTGCGTGAAGAACGCATCATCATGCACAAAGCTAGTTCCTCCTGCAGAACGCTCTCCAGATACATCATGTCCAGGTCGCTCACAATAGCACCATTGATCACCATGATCTCGTCGCCCTTGATTATTCCTGGAAAGTAAGTCATTTTGTGACATGTATATATCTGAATTTTTTACATGCTTTTCTTTGTTCACAGTTTTGTCTAAAGTAATAGTCCTTGCATTCCTGATATAATTCTAAACACCAGTCACACTCATTTGAATCTGAAAAATTAAATAAATAACTGATATTCCGGTGTAGCAGCAAGAAGTACTGCTGAGTTTCAGATGTTGGATACATGACTGCATGATTTAGCATTTATGTACCAAAGAGTCATTGGGTTTCAGTTAGTTTTGTTGATGCTGTACATATATTACTCTTACACATTTTTAATGCTCATTTTTACATCAAGAGTTCGGCTGAAGATGGATAAGATTAAGTAAATGACTTTCAACAAAACAGGTAAACAAATATTTGCAAGATGACACTTAAAAACAATGTGTACTCCATTCAAATACACCTTCAGACCTGTCATTTTATTACACTGCAATTAAGCACGTTATGGAGATATATAAATACAGTACAACTAAACACAGTAATTTTAATACTAGTCTGAAGTCTGTTTTCTAAAGATGGAAGCAAGGATTAATCCTAAGAAGCTGGAGAGTTTAAATAATTTCATCTATATGCTACAAGATAAATTAATTACAGCATTTTGTAAAATGTCTATAATATTTTTATAGTGCTTGTTAATTAAAAAGCCATGCAGTGTTCAATATCAAATTTTATTTTGAATGACTCACTCTTTTTCTTTTTTAAATCCTGGGACTTTTAGTAGGGCAGGACAGTCACATGAAAAATTACTTGTAATGATACAAAATCAAAGCATGTTGAATTGTATGAAAACAATCATGCCTTACAGCAATATTTCTACATGTATGGGCCATGGAACTACAGGTATCAGTAGAGTTAAAATTTGTAGCAGTATTAGGGGGGGAAAAACGGCTTCGGTGGTCTAGGTGTAGCATGCTGGCCTTTAGTACCCAAGTTTGCGGGTTCAAACCCGGCCGAAGCCGTCGGATTTTTAGGGCAAAAAAATCCTCAGCACACCCTCCTTTGGAGGGGAAGTAAAGCCATCGGTCCCATGTCGTAGATTTGCGGCATGTAAAAGATCCTTAAATTTATGTGGAAGTCGGAATTTAGGCAAAATTACTACCGGACATCTTTCTCGCCCACAGTTCCACCTTTCGCTGCTAGGATCTCTCGCGGCTGGCGGCTAAAGTGGGAATGTCTAAAGGCGGGGGAAAGCAATGGCAATCTACCCCCAAGAACTTGCCCAAGATGCAGTGTGCCAGAGCCATACCGGCCACATGACTGGGCTCTGGTTCCTGCCAAGCCCGGCCTTCAAGGCTGAATACTAATGAATGAATGAATTAGGGGGAAAAAAAAGAAACAATAAAACTGGGGATTGTAGGTGAGGTATGGACGTAGAAAACAGCAGAATAAAACGTCACACAATGAAGGATGCATCAATAAAAGACATAGTTTAAGCAAAGACAACAGCAGAGTCCCTCTTAAATCTTCAAATGCTAAGCTGGATAAATGAATACTAAGAAAACCAAGAACAAGTTGGACAGACCAAGTCACAGAAAACATAAAAAAGATATCAGAGGAATATGTTGCATCCATATAACATAGACTGCGTGCTGGATTAGTGTAGTTAGTATAGAAATAGGGCTATGGACTTGACGGTCCTGGGTTCGAATCCAAGCAGGGACAAAAAATGTTTTTCCCCAAAACCTTCAGATGGGCTCTAGGGACCACCTAGCCACCTATTCAATGGGTACAAGGTAAAGAATCCAGGGTGTGAAGTTAACCTCTCACCTCCATCTGTTGCCAGGTTAAGAATGAGTGGAGCTATAACTCTACTTCCCTATACACCTTCATGGCATGGACGGGAGTGCAGTAAAAGTAGAAGCATGTTTGGAAATAAAACTAGGTGAAATACAGTGCTTAACTTTTATAACACAATGGACGCTGAATACAGCAAACATATGAATAAAGGAAACAGTAGAGTAACACTTCCAAACGTACTTTTTTTTTCTTTTTTTCACATTTGTACCATGCATTGTGATATTATCGAAGTTTTTTATTGACCAACTAATGCACAAGTGATTGTCTTAAAAACGATATTAAAATTTACATTAAAACAGTTCGGTGAAATTACACTTTCTTAAAATAATCAGTGGAGCTATAACTCTACCTCCCTATACACCTTCATGGCATGGACAGGAGTGCAGTAAAAGTAGAAGCATGTTTGGAAATAAAACTAGGAGAAATACAGTGCTTAACTTTTATAACACAATGGATGTTAGAACTTAGAACCTAAGCTTGAGAATGGGGAAGACATCCCCATATCCAAGGAAGATATAGAAAGAGAACTTAGATCACTGAAAAACAGAAAATCCCCTGGCCCTGATGGCATATTCAATGACATGCTCAAGTATGGCGGCACCGAACTGACCCTCCAGTTGACGCAGTTATTTCAAAAAATTTTTAAATTAGACACCATTCCTATAGCCTGGAAACAAAGTACTATTATTCCGCTGTTCAAAAAAGGAAGTAAAACAAACCCAGATAACTATCGAGGAATTACATTACTAAACACCACTTTAAAACTATTTACTAAAGTCACCCTAAGTAAACTTTTGCAATATACGCAACCTAGGGAGGAACAGCAGGGCTTCCGGAGAAACTGGTCAACAACAGATGCTATTTTTATAGTGCACCAAATTGCTGAAAAATCCATAGAGTTCAACCACACGGCATACATGTGCTTCGTCAACCTTACAAAAGCTTTTGATTGGGTGAGATTGGCCGACGTGATAGAGTGCTTGAGAACAGATAGTAAGGGTGATTCAAGAATTGAATACTGATACAATAGCGTGAATACGGTCAAATAACCAAACATCGAGACCTATAATAATAAAGAATGGAGTCAGAGAGGGCGATTCGCTGAGCCCAATGCTCTTTAATCTTATAATGGACAAAATCATAGCGAATATGCCAAAGGGGCTAGGATATAGGATGGGGAAAGTTCCAATAAATATAATATGTTACGCAGACGACGCAGTTTTGATAGCAGACGGTGAAGAAAATCTAAAAATCCTATTACTTAGATTTGATCAGATGGCCGAAAGGCTAAGCATGGAAATATCTCTAAACAAAACAAAGTCCCTTACAATTTCAAGAAACCATACAAAATGTGAGGTTGAATTAAGAGGTACCTCGATAGAACAAGTTCCAAAGTTTAATTACTTGCAGGCTGAGATATCAGCCCTACGAGACCTCAAGCAGGAGGTGAGGATATAAGCAACGAAAGCGGCTCGCATCTCCGGTTGTCTTTACAACCTTATATGGCTCAATAAATATATGTCAACAGAATGTAAGGTCCGTATCTATAAGACCAATGTGCGCCCCGTGTTGACATACGCGTCGGAAACGAGAGCAGAAACAGCCTACACTCAACAACTCCTATGAACAACAGAGATGAAAACTATAGGGGCAATACACGGAAAAACGCTTAGAGATAAAATCCGCAGTGATCACCTTCGTCAGTTAAGCGGAATCCAGGACATAATCAAATGGACTGAGGATCGAAGAAGGGAGTGGGATGCTCATGTGGGAAGAATGGAGGACAACCGTCTGGCAAAGATCGCTAGGGACAGTCGTCCGCAGGGAGTGCGCAGGCGAGGCAGGTCGAAG
>Ga0123357_10014335_pt1 | contig 10338 bp, 5 predicted proteins | sample TergutEmb28metaG_FD_89873 | JGI IMG/M metagenome (GOLD analysis project Ga0123357, IMG submission 89873) | Embiratermes neotenicus P4 segment gut microbial communities from Petit-Saut dam, French Guiana - Emb289 P4 | ecosystem: Host-associated > Arthropoda: Insects > Digestive system > Gut ... | reverse complement strand
TTTGTCCTGCACTTAACCCCAAAGGAAGTAGTCACAAGGGGTTAAATCGGGGGACCGTGCAGGCCACGTCCTTTCATTTCTACTAGGACTTATAATTCTGTTTACCATACTTGTGAATATAATCAACTTCAAACCCGCTCCAATCATTTTGATACACCCTCTATTTAGTAATGACGGTTTTATTCTCATTTTCGCTGTGCATATAAATGTCAGTAAAGTTTCCACAAAACGGGGAATTCGACGGTTGGGGTGTAATTTGGAGGCCAGAAATCCTGTAACACGTAAGGAAGGAAGAAGTCTGTGTGTCTATAAAATAGGTATCATTTTGTTGTACATGTAGCAAGTACCCTCTGTGTCGACATGAAAACTGAGTACCGAACTTGGTGTGTTCTTGTTCAGATATGCGTTCATGAAAGGCAGTCCCGAAGCTATGTGATTTAAATGTGGGCATGTGATTACTTTTTGCAGAGAAGTTGCTCTGAGACAAACTGTCTCACTTTCGCCCCATGTATCCTGTCATCTCTGTTAAACAAAAAACCTACCCCTGTTTGTTGTTATAACACCTTTAATAATTGCTGACTACGTTCTTTGTTCATTTGTTCGTTCTTTTTTGTTTGTTATTTTTCTACTTTTTGGTCTCTTTCTTTCCCAATTTCGCCTTCCTCTGTCTTCCTTTGGCTTTTCTCATTTGTCTGATTTTTATTCCTTTCTCTCTTTCCACTCACAGTTTCTTCTCCCGAGCGACTGCGACCGACAGGTCTCCAGTTTGTGGCTTCTTATGTGTTATTCCATGACTTTTATGTTTAGAGTTCATTTTGTGATTCCCTGACAACTTATACGGCCTAAACGGAACTTTTCTATGGATCATCCGTATTTTATTGAACGATAAGAATAATTGCTTTCTTATTGGATATAACCTATGGGACTTGCATGTTAGTTTTAAAATATGCATTTTAATGTGTATATTTTTTCAATAGGTGTGTTCTCGCTCGTTAACCCCATTGCGCCCCCGCCGTACGCCCCAGTAACCAGCCTATCAGTGATCGAACGCTTCGACGCTGTCTCCACCCGCCCAGGACGCCAGGCGCCCTCTATTGGTCGCTGCTGCGCCGATTCAACTCCCAGTATTGGCGATCACCGATTTGATGAGAGAGTGAAAGAGAGAGTAAAAAACCGATGCCATCGTTCGTTCGGTTTCGCCCGGTCCCTGTTTTTGTTCCCTCCTGCCAGCAGTCCGCCCTGTTTTTTATTCCTCCCTTTTTTCCTCCCGCGCTCTCGTTCTCCATACGTTCGATTTTTCTGGTGGTCGACGCCCGTCACGACGCCTCGGTCCGGCGCCGTGGCGTCAAGATACGCCTCCTACCCCTCTCTACTACCCCCAGCGCCCATATCCGATCAACTCATCCCACCCTCCCTGTAGGAACAAGTCTCCACACACCCACCACGCTCTCTCCTAGATTAGCTTCCTTGCTATATTGAATAATCTTTTCACTCTTTTCTTCACAATATACAATGCTTTTAAACAATATTATGCCAGGAAATATTTTAGACTGAGGAGCTTTTCTAATGGTCTTCGTTTCCTTGTACAGTTCCCTTTAAGAGAGGACGTTACAAGATCTCACCCCCGACGCTGCTTCTTAAAGGCACACATCACCTCTGGGTCACCCGGACGCTGTGGTCGCGGGTTGTTCAGTCACGCTTAAAGCATACATATGCCTTTTGTGACTTTTGATGTCATTCCTCAGGGTCATAATTCCGGGGTTTTAGGGCTTTCCATGGACCGGAGAACAAAGAGGTCCTTATGGTATTGTTTATTCTACGACATCTACTCACTTTCATAAGTTTTTCATATGGTGTGGAATTAGAGGCCTGTCTTAATGCTTAATTTGCAAACGATTCGGCATAAATCTGTCTTTCAATATTACGATCATGAAGTAATAATCCAGGGTTTTCCCGGAGGACCTGAGGAAGGACACAAAAAACCGTCAGTCTGATTGGTCGGTTTTTGATCCCAAGATTCGAACCCGGGATTTCCCCAGTAATAGGCACTGTGGATAAGACGCAAGACAGCTCAGTTGGCCATAACTCACTACGACACACTGAGAATTGACAACACTGCACGTTTTCCTGTATATCGCAGAACAACAGAGCAGCCTGGTTTCCTCGTAGGCCAGGTTGACTTATCGCTTCGTCCGGGTTTCATTTATTGGGCACCAGTTTTGCTTTACGTCTTAAACTACACGGGAAACACAAGACATAATTTGTAAAAATGAGGTCTTGTTTCTAGCTCTTGCAATATTATATCTTTTTGAGTGTTTAGCCTGATGATGACCTTTAGAGGCCGAAACACGTAGCTACGTTAAAGAATACCAATTATTTGGTTTTGTCTATGGTAATATTCATTTAATTTTATCTATTAAAAGGCAATAGCGTTAAGGTCTTGACTGACAGTTAAAAACCATGTGATAGGAGACCAAGAAGTTAAAAAAACCCGCAAATATGAAAATAACTCAGACGATTTTGTTAAGCACATATTCGACTGAATGTCCAGAGGTTCTAGGCACACGCCTCTGCGTGAAGTGCGACCATATTCAGCATCTTTATTCAAAGTCGGTTCTCGCTCGACCGGAAAAAAGAAAAAGAACAAAGAAAAAGAAAAAAGAAAAATACCTTGATCTTTAGGGTAAAGAAATTTCATTTTCGTGCTCGGAATGTCCCGTTACCTGAACATACCCTCGAGCAGTTTCTTTTTTTTTTATCGTTGCACCGTGCAGTTTGAATTCTACGTAGTTCACACACCACCGCGGTAGCACAGTGGTTAAGGTGCTGTGCTACAAATCGGAACGTCGCTGGTTTGCGTCCAGCTGGTGTCATTGGAATTTTTCATTGACATAAAATCCTTCCGATCGCAATATGGCCCAGGGGTCGACTCAGCCTCTAACAGAAATGAGTACCAGGAGCATTTCTTGGGAGTAAAGGCGGCCGGTGCGTAAGGCTAACAACCTTACCACTATCCTGTGCCGTTGTCATGCAATCTGGGAACCTTAACTTCCTGGAACTCTCTGGGCCACTCCAGGCCTGTAACGGGACTGCTTTACCTTTACTTTTACGTAGTTCACCCACCAACAAATGCACTATTTATTAACTTGGTTAAAGTTTTAATTTACATTAAAATACACAACAATATCGCTCCTACATATTTCGGTCTTAAATGACCATCATCAGGGAGCTGCCACATCAACAATATTTATAACGACGTAATTTTCCCGAGTGTTTTAACATAAATATATCTTTAGTCAGGTACAGATGAAGCTCCCAGTCTTACCCATTCCATATGTTCATAAAGTTTCTCTTAAAGATGAATTTTAACATTCTATCTGTGCCTAGTACATCAAAGAAACGTCTATGACTTTTAATTTTACAGTAAATCTTCTGCATACTTTTTAAGCGTCTTCACAGAATTGCGAAAAGCGACTGTTAGCTTCGTCATGTCTGTCCTTCCGTCTGCATGGAACAACTCGGCTTACACTGGAAGGATTTTCATTAAATTTGGTATTTGAGGATTTTTCAAAACTCTTAATAAAATCAAACATTCATGAACAACCGACAAGATTGACTAGTGATTTACATCCAGGACTATGTTCTTATGGGATAAAATCTCGCTAAATTCTTCTTAAAATGAGAAATGTTTCGTACAACATTTGTAGAGAAAATCAACACACACATTTTATGTTCAATAGCTTTTATTCGGAACATCGTTCCGTTCCGTTTCGTTCCGTTTACGAGATAGTGCGAAAACGTGCTGTGAAGCCGGCGGGACAACATAATACGGCGCACGCGCATTGCGTGCTGGATAACTAAGACTACAAACACGCGCTAAGTATTTGTAATACTTATTACTTTTTCACAGCAACAGTGGTTACGCGAACGCGCTTTAAATTTGCTTTACACGTACCTTGCCGGTTTTGTTTGCCTTGCCTTTGCTTGCAAAATCGTCCTTAACCTTTTGGCGCCGGAATTATTTTTTTTTAATTTTAGCACACTCTGTATATAAAATGTTAATAAAACGGGACCCAAACACGTTAGAATTATGAAACAAACTGCATTTTGAAGAGAAAGAAAGCGGACAGTATATACCATGTTTAAAATATTCAGTATCTGTATTTGTTGAATAAATATATAAAATGAAACCTTTAGAGGTTAGCGGTGCGGTACGACCACTATATGGGTCGTTAGGCGTCAAAGGGTTAATTGAATCAGATTAGAATTTTAGCTATATACAGTTGTTATAAATGATCCCTTGAGGATGGAACCTCGGTGTCTAAACACGTAGAAGTTTATATATACTATAAATGGCCTATCATAGAGTGCATATGTTGAATGATATATTGATTTACTGTTCTGAATTTATGAATGCCCATTACAGAAAAGACCCGTCGTGTAGAGATTGTTAGCTTTAAAAGTGATTTTTTGGCGCAACAGCCCCCCAGTGGGGGGCGCCAGGGCCTCCTTATTCATGAGGTTTTCTAGATCACACATAAAGATGCACCACAGTCGGTAGGACTCCTCTGAACGAGTGATTAGCCCGTCGCAGAGAACTCTACCTGACAACACACAAGATTCACAACAGACAGACATCCATGCCTCCGGTTAGATTCGAACCTATATTCTCAGCAGGCGATCGGTCGCAGACCTACGCCTTAGACCGCGTGGCCACTGAGACCGGCTTAAAAGTGATTAGTGTAACAAAATAAACGTATTTGGTACGTGAATAGAGGCCAGAGACTGACAAAGTGGCGTTTGTGACAGCAGTGTTATTCGGTATGTCCGAAGTTATAGCAATTTTGTTTCTTGCGCTTAAACTGTACATTAGTCATATAGGCCTTTGCATTTCATCTCCTTTCTTTAAAACTCCCCCCCTAACAATGCACGAGCGCCTTCCATGCCTTCCGCATCTCATTGGAACCCTCGACTTTAAATCTTAACTCCAATTTTCACCGAACATTTCCCTTAAGCTGTTTGCTTACTTGACACAAATTCTCCACAGCACACACATCCCACACATTTATTCTACTTTCTGCAGCCCCACACTTCACCTCCTCCATCCGCTCTCCTACTTGTAACGATATTTCTTCGAAATAAAAAAGCCCTCCAAAAACACTTTTTAAAATTTTTCTCCCGTTGTCTTTGGTATGTTGAGAAGGAAGAGCATCACGATAATTTATTCGTGCTGAAAAATAAACGAAAAAGAAAGACAAGAAAGGGAATGTCATCTTTCCATTTTGTTCCGCCGTACAACTACAAGCACATATACAAATCTATGAGAATTTTTCCCACGATAGGCTTTACTTACAGAATAAGTCCATATCTCTTCGACTGCTTTCCTCTTCTTATATGAACAGTAAAAGGAAAAGGGTTTATTCTGCCATTTCTTACAGCAGATATATATATATATATATATTACTACAGCACTCTCCCTACTTTAACATGGCTTCCATTCTACCCCGACCACACTTCTTTCTTTTACTCTTCTAAGACATAAGACGCTATAATTTACATTTTATTTTTTTTATTTGTTGTTTTCTATACTTATTTCTTATGTCCCTTGCGTATTTTTTCGCGCCTATATCTTAGTATGGGTGTGATATCCCCACTCCCTTCCCCCCCCACAACGTTTTGCAGAGTCACAGAGCTGTAAGTTTCTGTTCCAAAATAGTGCTGAGTAACAAACAATAGGCTAACAATTACGATTATTGGTAGGCCTGGAATGCAGGAAATAGAGATGAAGTTTCCTATTTTGGATTGGGGAAGCTAGTTACGGCGAACAGTATTGTCAGGCTGGAACAGAGAAGGGTGAAACATACTTTTCAAAGGACACTGTTATGTTTCAGTGTATTTTTCGCAAATGCAGCGGGAAGGATGTGATATAGGTGAAGCAATCGGACTGACGTCAGTAAAACTGATGGGATATTGAAGGCGTTATAAATGAAAGTACTATTAATAAAGGATTTCAGCTGGCAGCGTCTTATTGTTGTTGTTTATGATATTCTTAGCTGAATTTACACGCCTTTTTCTCGAAAGAGACGGTCATTGCTTATTCTGGAGGGCCTACAGTGTCGTACTGAGCAAGACCTGAGGTGACGCTCACTCAAGTGGGACGGCGTTACGCCGTGTCGGCTGGACCCAGCACCCAGAATAAGTGAATTTCGTATCGCACTGACTTTATAATACTTAAAATAATTCGGAATACAGGATTTAATTAAGATAAATTTGTATTTTCTGGGCATAAACGCGGTTACAGTAAAAAAACTGTCCCCCTCCCTCCCCCCTCCCCCATTTACCAACTGACAAACTGCAAGAAGTACAGTTCTTTTCAGTGAAGGTTTGTGACTATAATTTTCAGATTACATAAAAGTAATACAAGTAATAAAATATGTTATTTTGTATTGTGACTTACGTTGTTACCTATGTGGATTGGAAGAAGCAATGAAAGGAGAGAGAGAAAGGGAGAGAGAGAGAGAGAAAATGACATTATTCAGGCAGTTATTGGACGGCTGTATATTTACAGTATGCTAACAAATCCAAAATGCTTATTTACGCTAATCTACAGTATGATAAGAAATGTAGGACATTAGGACGTTAAAAATGCTTTTATATCATGTCCTTAAAGGCCCCACTTTATGACTAATAGCAACAGACAGGTCTCTTGCTATATCCTATACGTACGGTCTTATTTGTGTGACAACAACGCAGGGATCCCTTCTGGCCAAGACCGGTTTCCTTATTCCTGCGATTAAGATTTAAGGTCATTTGCTAGTCTCTTTTCGTACTGAATTTACAATGGACTGGTTCAGGGCTGCACAAATCCTGGCGCCAGTTTCGCCCGGACGACGAGACTTTTTGCTGTGGCTCCTAATGTACATGAGTCAACAGCGTGGAACGTGCTTCAGGTCAACTTTCTGGGGCCTAAAATTCTGAAGTGGCTCCTAAATTTGCGGAAAATTTGTGAACTCCTCAACTCATCTTCGTATCTTGTGTTTAAGTGAGACTAAGGTGTATTTTAAAGGAGCAGACGTTCGAAAATGGGCGTAGGATAATGATGATGATGATGGTAACGATGATGATTATGACGACGACAATAATAATGATGGTGATGATGATGATGATGATGACTATATTATTATTATTATTATTATTATTATTATTATTATTATTTCTCTGAAAGCTCCTAGAAGACAGCCAGAACTGAGAGGTAGAGTGGGACAAATGGAAAAATTCATAATCATGAAAGCTGTAAGGTCACACATTTTAAATCTTCCACAGAAGAGAAACATCAGTCTAGAGAATTTCAAGGCTCGAGTCGAAATGAAACCGGAAGAAACAGGGAATATCCATGGTCTTATTTTTGAAATTATCTAAAGAAGAAACTTTAAGTGATCAGAGGAAATCAGACCTGCAACAACGTAATGTTAGAAGTAGAGGAGCTGTGGTTTTGGAAACCCCGGAGCCCACATTCTAAATTAATGTAGTGGAAAGACTTTGAAGAAACCAAGACTCGAATCGGGGTGTACCAAGAAGAAAATTAGGAAGTCTTGACCTCGGCAGAATCCGTTCTCAGAGTGCCGGAGGCCACTTGTCAAATCTCGTCAAGTATTCAGTCAACTGAGAGGCATGAATACTTGTCAAGCGATTTTGAACTTTAAGAATAATACCGTTGATAAAAGTGTATAATAATTTGGGTTGCACAGAAAGCAGTTGGCAATAACGACAATTTCTCGTGGTGTGTACCGAATTAATTTCAGAAGTTGATAATGGGCACTGGGGAATGGATATAGGATGCACAAGTTATATCAATGGGAAGGGAGCCGCACTAGAACGCTAAGAGGACATTTTACACTTCGAGGAAAAGGAATTAGGAAAATATGGATGATAGGGATTTTCGTACGAGATATGGTAAGGGAGATTTCTACATATTTTCACTCCCCCTCACCCTCACAAATAGGCAACCCGCCTCCACTACTACATCTACTGGTGCCACAACTACGACATAAAAGCTACGGGTGCTAAAAGTAATTAAACATTAAAGAGAAAACATAGATCCTATATGCGGAATTGCTGGCCATCTTTCTTATGTACGCATATCCAGGGCTGTACATTTACTGTGGCCCAGTTCAAACAATATTCTGTACTATTGTGATGTATGTGCCATGCACCTGGTCCAGTTTATTACCCAGACCAACAAATGCACAACATACATATATTAACAATATTCTATATATCGTAAGTACTCCTACATGTTTCGATGCACCAACGTCATCTTCAGGGAGACTTATCCTTCTACTTTGCTAAAGTTACAAAAATCATTAATGTTACAAACTCAATAAAATCAGTAGATTAAAGTGTTTAAGTGATCGTTAGAGTTAATGATAAAATACAATCTATAAAACGCCGTAAGCTGTGTCAACTGTTATGATTACAGTAAATGGCAATTGTTAGCTTGGTGGGATTACACCTAGAAGACAGTCCATACTGTATATACAGCCACCAAGCTAACAAATGCCATTTACTGTAATTATAAGAGTTGACAGAGCTCGCAACGTTTTGTAGATTTGTTTTATCATCAACTGTAACGTTCACTAAAACATTTTAATCTGCTGATTTTATTGATTTTGTAACCTTGAGGATTTTTGTAACTTTAGCAGATTAGAAGGATATGAGTCTCTGAAGATGATGTGGGTACATCGAAACATGTAGGAGTACTTAAGATATGTATAGAATATTGTTAATGTATATATATATATATGTTGTGCTTTTGTTGGTCAGGAAAATAAAATATATTCTCTACATCGTAACTTTGTCATGTACAGATAATATAATAGCAGTCTCAACCTCCTAGAGCCCTAGGGGCCGGTCCAGGCGTGTATAGGGATTGCTTCAACTTATGCTTTAGAGATAACTGTCTGCATTTCCTTAGTGGATTGCTAGTTATATTACAGTGAATATTACTCACGACGTCACACGCTACCTAAAATCACACGTCACCCAGATTTACCCCACCAGCAATTAATGCCACAAAAACCTAGTTTTGAAATTTAATATAACTCTTTCTTATTTCGGTGGGCCCGGTTTCGATTCTCGGTCGGAAGATCTGTTTCCTTGGGCTTCTTGTCGCCCCTCTCAGTCTCCAGTGGAATGATAAAATCCTGAAACCAGCCACTAACACCGCTCTTGTAATATCTATTCTCAATTCGTTATAAAGTTCACATTTCACACAACAGAAATTCTACAGGTGTGCTAGTGTTCTGAAATGACAATCACTAAACCCTCAACCAGAATTTCGATGTTTTGCTGACCGTGCATCTCAGTATAATCTTAGTAATTAACCAACTTAATGCACAAAATCTTGTTTTACAATAAGTTTATTATACGCCTCTACATGTTTCGAGCACTATTTGCTCATCACCAGGAGGTCAAAATTGTGTTATACAGCATCTGGTATCATCACACATGTAGGTGGCTGTCCCGTGCACTGGTTGAGAGAAGTCTTCTCTCAACCTGTGCACCGGACGGCTACCTACTGAGTGTTATGATACCAGATGCTGTATAAAACAATTTTTGACCTCCTGGTGATGAGCACATAGTGCTCGAAACATGTAGAGACATATAATAAACTTTTTATAAAACAAGATTTTGTGCATTAAATTGGTTAATTACTAAGAAGACCTCAACCAGAAATTTATAATTACCTGTCGACAACTGTTACCTCAACAAGAAAATCTTGTGGATCGCCGTATTTACCAGCAGGTACCAGCAGCCTGTTCGTGGCTTATGCACCCCGATTGTGTATACCGTATGTGATAACTAACCACATGAAACACGATTTTTAGAAGTTGATAGTCGCTAAACTTGTCATCCGTTTATCATCTTCCCGGCGATCTTTTATCAGTACAGTGTGCACAGAAGTTCTCTTGTCGATATAATACTGAGACAACTGAAACCTGTTCGTGAACTTCATACTCCATCTCTTTAGGCAGAGGTGTAATACGTAGATACACCAGAAGCGAAGCGAGGTTCGCACCACTAACAAGCATAACATTAGATGCCCATGCGCGTGGGGTGGGGAGCGCATGCGTAGTGTGCGTAACTCTCGAATCACTCTCGTATTATCCTCACATAAAGAACATCGAAGTCTCCGCAGTGGTGTTTTTGAAGCTTCCAGACTAAAATTTCTTATTCATTTCTGATGTTGTGCGTGCTTTATATCCTGTCATCATCCTACTTTTGTTCTCAATAATAATAATAATAATAATAATAATAATAATAATAATAATAATAATA
>Ga0123357_10014333_pt1 | contig 10339 bp, 6 predicted proteins | sample TergutEmb28metaG_FD_89873 | JGI IMG/M metagenome (GOLD analysis project Ga0123357, IMG submission 89873) | Embiratermes neotenicus P4 segment gut microbial communities from Petit-Saut dam, French Guiana - Emb289 P4 | ecosystem: Host-associated > Arthropoda: Insects > Digestive system > Gut ... | reverse complement strand
CTACAGCCCTTGTTGTTTTGTTTTTTGTTTTGCTGACCGTGCATCTCAGTATAATCTTAGTAATTAACCAAATTAATGCACACATTCTTGTTTTATAATAAGTTTATTATACGCCTCTACGTGTTTCGAGCACTAAATAATGTTTATTACAGGAGTTACGAACACTGGTTAGTCAAACGATAATCTTACGGCATCAGTTTTCGCGAAAAACTAGCTTGTTCATAGCCTGGAGTATGACAGTGAGGAGGTCGTAATACGGAGGGGTTGGGGTTCCAAATATGCCTGCTGCAGTAATCTCTTCTTCTCAGAACATGGGTTCTTACATTAACACATCACTTTATTCCATTTAATGCCTCACATGACGAGCATGTGCATGCCCTGTGCACTTGCACGCCCTTAACCCTTTAAACGCCGAATTAAACCCCATGTGTCATTTGCTGGCATTATTAGGAGCTCACCATATTCTCCACGTTAGCAGGATAACGGTTAAATGTGGATAATTATGCTTCCTACCTTAGATAATACAGCAGTCCGTGAAGAAGAGTGTTTTTGATCGATTAATAGTAGGCGACACATAATACTCCGTGCTCTATAACTGCAATCAACTGACCCGACACACCTCTACTACCTCTTGTAGATACGTTCAACTAGAATGACTGAAATTAGTTCTTTGCGCAGTGCCATATGATCGCGATCGGGCTCTACTACTACTTGCTCGGAAGTACGAGACGCTTGTCCCAGGGCAGAGGGTCACTGCTATATTTTCGTGATTTCTTGTACAACGGCATTGTGATTTTGAGGTTCCGTGTTCGAATGTGACCACAGGCTAGCAACTGCACATGAAAAAGAAAAACACGTAGCACACATGCATTTTTCTGAGTTTTGCCATGCGTCTCGGAAACGCTACCATAATTATGACGCCTCATGTACACCTACATCACTCTGGGTTTCTGACTTCGGAAATTTTAAACTCTTTATTTTTGTTACACGTTTTTCAACGTGTTCTAACACAGACAAATACTATACATTTTGCCCGCAGGGCGTACTTGTGTAATGAGTACTGTGTTATGGGATGTGACACCCGGGGCCAGCTAACATTTCTGGGAACAATGCAAAAATAAATCTGAGAGCTATACCCAAGAGAAGTCATGAAATGACAATACTGCTGCAGCAGCAGCAATGTAACGCTCGACATACATGTTTGACAAACTGTGCAGTAAATCAGCTTGTTCGGGTCTCCAAGCAGGAGCACAGAGTGAGATACCCTTAAATCAGCCTTGGATACGTAACGAAATCTAGCAGAAATTTACCAATTTTTCGGAGAAACGTGCTAACCTGCATCTAATGGGTGATTACCCTTGACGTTTCTGCCGTCGTAATCACCTCAAACGTCACATATAATTATGGGTTTCGTATGATTCTGAGAAGTGAGTCTACTTTCCGAAACATCAACCAGTCTTTGTAACAACAAAAGTATGTCTTTTGAGAGCTAGATCTCGCATTCTTAAATAGTGAGCGACTTCAGACATGTGTGGCTGCAACCAGCACTTCCGTGCGCATGCCTATAGTTAAATGAAAACTGCTGCACAAAACATAAAAAAGGGAGAGTCGTGTGATAGTTAACAAGATAGCGTGCGTGACGTAGGACCAGAAACCCACTCTCCCTCCTCTTTTGGGGTCGCAAAAAACACGAAAGCAACGCCGGAAACACCCGAAGTATCACTTTAACCAGAGTTCGGGCAACTTTGCTCCTCTTTACAACAAACTCGCATCCTTTTATTCCGATTGGTTGACCCATGACGCAACCGAGCTGTGATTGGTCGGCAATGAGCTCAGAATTTTCCTATTGGTACGGGACGTCCCCCTCCAAGTCCATCAATGCATACTACTGGTTGGCTGGCCTAATGTGACACTCTGGCGCAAATACATTTCATATGAATTACAAGTACCGAGAGAGAGAGAGAGAGAAAGAGAGAGACGATGCGGGTGGGGAGAAAATTACCAATGTCATTTATAGATAAATTGGGCGTTTACATCGGCTCTCCCTCCCGCAGACACAATATGACATACGCTAGCAAAGAACAGACATATTTTTCTAGTCCATTCCGTTCGCGGTGCTGGGATTATGTTAGATTTGTGAGCGTACTGTTAGCTTTCGATCGCTGAAAAGTTCCTGAAATTTTACGCACGTTGCCTGCAGTTGCGTGTGTTGTGTTTGTGACTCCTGTTATAACGGCAGGCACTTCCGATACTCAGCACCATGTAGTTTTCCAGACCGTACATACAACTTCTGAGACCTTGTGAGTTGGATATAATGCGTTCATAACGATTCGAACTGAGTGTTATATACAAATTTTATTCCAATGCACATTACTTTTTAAATTTCATTCAGTTACTTCTAACAGACCTACAGTGAGTTCAATTACAGTTTTAACGAACACATAACGGGAAAACTGCCTCCACTCTTAGTAAAATTGGTATATGACTAAACCCCCTATGAAGGACCAGGAATGTGTGATTTTCCCAATGGCATTTGTGTTATCAAATATTGTTTTCCGCCGATTCCTCTGCCTCGCTCTTTCAAGACCTCTCAAACTACCGTCTTGCATGCCTAGCTAGTTGTGCTCCTTTTACCAGGATGAACATATCAGCAATTGTTTTTGTTGTCGATGGTGGGGGCAAGAACTTTTCCATTTGAAAACTGACATGAACTAAATCATATTGACTTTCGCATCAGCGGGTATATATATTCCAGGAAATGGTTCGCCACTTTAATATGCAGAATTACATATCATTTGATCCATTTAAAACGACAGTTCTACAATATTCAAAACAGAACTTTATATTGCGGAGCGTCACCTCCGTCAAAATCTGCGATACATCGCAGATAACGTCACACAACTCTGCTGACATTATTTTAGGTCTGCGTAGGCGACAAATCTATTTCACAATCCTGTGCATTAGTTACGTTACAAATACGAGAAAAATTCGAGCTTTCCATTTCCGGTCAGCTCCCTACCCACTCATACGAACAGGTCGAGCTTTCCAGCCCTTATGGGTTTGCTTTATTCGAAAACTTAGTGGTACGCAAGCGGGAGGGGACACAGGGGGATTTGGAATGCGTTCGTAGGAGTGGGAATACGGGGGAGGGGTTAGGAAGGGGGGTAGAGAACCAACCAAGACATAATAAAAACCACACAGAAATCTCGTCTACTGGTTGGAAGGCACACGCCGAATTGTTATAGCAGAACAGTATTCCTTTTTGACACCAACGGAACGCTTCTACGTTAGAACTAGACGGAATAAAGTTGAAGTGCGTCGGAACAGGCCTTGGGCTTGGCCATGTAACATTCGCCGTCAGCGGAGCAGGAGTGTACGGGGAAGTGACCACGGGAAAATCACACACACACTTTGTTCGAATAGAGAATTCCTACGTCACGAAACCAACACTGAATCCCATCACAAAGTCCACTGAAATTACACACGGTCTTGCAGTCCACTTGTGAACCCCATGCAAGCAGTTTTCCCAGTGAAAATTTGATCAGCAAAATAATGTTAGAAAACAGACCACTCACCCGTCATGTAGCGTGCCTATCTCCTACGGGGCTCTCACGCTTCATTCCAGGGATTCCGTGGCCCCGATTGGGTGGATGACGTCATCGCTAGGAGAAGTTCCATTCTCTTGCCGGGTCGTGGTTGTGGCGTTAGTGGTGTTTGGATCGAAGCAAGACCGGAATGCACAAGCGCAAGGGGAAGGGGGTTAGTTGATGGAGTTTAAATTTTCTTTTTAGCCTTGATCTGAACGGCGTTTCCTTTAGTGAAGACAGGTTACATATTTGTCATTCCCAAAGGGATTGTTTTACTTTGTAAATTTGTTTCCGGTTTTAGACGAGTCTTTCGATATGTTACCTAAATTGAAACCGATTTGACCACAATTATTGCGCTGACATGTTTGAAAACGAGAAGATGCTTAATTCTAAGCATTATATACAAATTTATAATGCGCTGTGATAACAGCGCTTTTGGCGTCAAGGCTATAATACGTAACATGGCGCGGGTGGATAAGGAAGATTAGTATTTTTTTCATCGCCACGCCTAGTTATTGACTGAGAGGAGAACAAATCTTTCACCCACACTTCTTTGAATTTGATATTTTTACATTATCGTGAAAAAATGTTGAGCAAGAGTGAACTAGGTGGGATGTCGGCATCTCAACGCCAGGGTAACGACTCAACCAATGGGAGACTAGAATGAAGTGAGGAAGGAGTGGCTTAGAATTACATGGAATTTACCACCCACCCCTGGTCTTTTAAGCCTGCAACATTCCCCGACCGAACCAGAAGCACGAACAGATAAATGGATCCTCATTTATGCGTACAGTACGGAAGCATCCTTTAATGGTGTGTGGGAACAGATTTACATTGCACTCATCGCCATTTTGAATTAGTTGTGTGAATACAAAAGACAGAGTATTAACATGTCTCCGCATTTTCATAAAAAGTTGGCAATGTGTGAACCCAGTACTGTGCCGTACATTTTTCAGTCTTCAATACACATTCATCACTTGACATTACGTCGGATCTCCGAGTGCGAAACACGGAGCTTTTTCCTAGAGTGTAGTGGGTATTTATACAGTACTTAATGCGTGAATATTTCATTTGCCTACTATATTTTTGCAAAATTACACTCATATTTTGTAACTGCATATGCAATGTGCATGGTAAAGTATGTGGCACAGTGTCCATTTGACAGATGGCCAGGTGTTTGTTGGGTGTTCAGTATACCTCCAGGGAGGCTGTATTAGGTTAGGGTTGCTGCTTACTGGGGCCAGTACCAATTGCTTCCCTTTTCAGTTGTGTGTTTGGTATGGACCAATGCATACACCCCATGCACACACTCAAGGTTCATGATCTCCTATATATTAAGTGTATGCTACACCTTTGATACAAAGTAATTATAGTAGTAAGTGATGCACAGAATGGTCAGTGTCACAACTAACACCTTTAAAACCTGATCAAGAAATGCATTTGAATACTTTCCTCTTTATCAAATCAGAATCAATCTGAATGTATATGTTGCCATCACGAATAGCACTTGGTATATTAATGAATATTACAGTGTGGGAACATTATTACTGTTAACACTTTTATCAGTACTAGTTTCGTATAGTTCATCCAAATTGTCACTTTCAAAATCACTTTCATTCTCACTTGGATATTTCACATTCATATCACTAGTAACAAAACTGTGACATCCCACCATTGTGTATGATGTGCAATCACAAATTATAATTGTTGTCATTACACTCAATATCATTGCAGTTACAGAACACCGACCTCTCATCAAATCAGTTCTCCCACTAAAGCTAACATTTACAATGCAGTTATTTGAGAACTACCCAAAACATGTTCAGCCACTGAGGCAAGAGACAAAGAAGTTACTCCTATTGAGTGGGGCAACAGATGAACAGCAGTCTCAACACACCAATGGTTTTTATTATTTCTGACAACTGACAGCAGCTGGAAAAGTGTTTGGAACATAAATCAAGTGCCGATTAACTTAGGCAGATATAAAAAGTATTCTAAAGATGCAGGTATGCATGTGATATAAACTAAATTAAACGACTCATTTGTTATAATTTTTTCTTTTGCATGGCATGACAGCCCCTAGTGGGCCGGGGCCATCTCACTGTCAAGACTTTATGACTACTCTGACACGCCACACTCAGTAGACTCCTCTGGATGAGTGATCGGCCCAACACAGAGACCTCTACCCAACAACACACAACACTTACTGAGACAGACAGCTATGCCCCTAGCACGATTTGTATTTGAAATCACAGCAAGTGAGCGGCTGCAGACCCACACCTTAGACAGCACGACCACTGGGATCGGCATTTTGTTACAATAGCTTGTTTAAAATGGACAGCTTACGTGCTTAAGCGAATCCATGGCATTTGTTGTAGACTGTATTTCAAAATCACAATTTACAATATTTTTATGTGTAAAATAACTAACAAATCAGAACACTTTTTTTTTTCTCCCCACTATTCACATATTGTATATGGTAACTGGTAATGTGCACAAACCTACTGTGTCCACCTTTCCTATGTGAGGCATTTGTAGGTTGGGAAATGTTCCAGTGATGGAATGCTTGCTTATGGATACAGTGGTCAGCTTAGCTAAAATGTTGGTGGCCCTTGTGATCTATAAATATTAATAAATCAAATTCAGAAGGAGAACCAAATTATGTAGTTTCCTGTTCTTGTGCATTGAAAGATACTCAAAACTTTACTGATATTATGACTATAATACCAGTAAAGTTTTTACACTTTTACACCGAATAGTTCTTGTTATTTAAATATCCATAATCATGATGTAATGTGGCATCTATACGATTATCAAAGAGTGTCTACATGTACATACATACATACATACATACACACACACACTCTCTCTCTCTCTCTCTCAACTGTTAATGTTTAGTAATTGCTGTACACAGACTAATTAATCACCTCTTTGTTTCAACTTAATTATTAGCGAAGTTGGCAGGATTTCAAAAGGGTGCCCGTGTAGTGTCTTCAAACAAACATACATGTGCGCTGTGTAGCTTGCAGTGGAGTGAGAGGCCTGTGTCCCATGTGGTTTGGGGCTGCTAGTGCTGTGTGGAGTGCCCTAATTTCTTTTTTTTTCCCAGCCCAAGCATGTCCTGTTACATGATTCCTCGGCACTGAAGCTCTAATAAGTCACTGGTTATAGAGAAGAATGAAACGATGGTCACGTTTCTGTTCCTTTCTTTTTTGTGGTTCTTGGGCCCCTGGAACATGGGAACTTGCTTCTAGGTTCTGAAACAAATCTGAAGAAGTTACTAAATTAATCTTTGGAGGCTGTAAGTTGTTCTGGGCTCACACTTGAGACGTCTCAGCCTTACACTACAGTTATTATAAGTGGGGATTCCTTGACTGAGACAAACATTTTCAGCCAGATTATGATTAATTAAGACATATCTGAAGATAGCTAACTATAAATATAATAAGTGATTTTTAATTGTGAGATCTCACAAATGAGTGTATATTTTTGCATATGCTTTTACCTTTACTTTTACAAGCTCTATACAACAGCCCGATGATGGTCCAGACATGGACCAAAACATGTACCTACACCACCATAAACATGCAGTTGTGTTAAACTGAAAATACAAAAGCTTATTTATTAATAACTGAAGTGATGCCTACATTTTTATGTTTATCAACAGTGACACCAAATTTCCTTATTGTGAACTGCCAGAGATGCCAGAACATCACACCATAAATGAAATACTACACAAAGGTGTTTGGTCACCTTATTTATTGAGAGAAAATTGAACTACTGATAATCATAGTTATTCCTTTCATTAAATTTGGGTATACAAATCACATCCGACCACTTCAATCTGTACATTTACTGAGTGAGGTGTTGCAAGTGATATGCCCTTATGGGGTGACACACACACACACACATACTGTAGTGCTCCATCAAAGGTTTTCAAGCAGTCTAGTGTGCATCCACCATGTTTCATTTCTACTGGTAAAAGATACCATTATTTATAATTATTAATATGGGGGCTGCCTGGAGTGAACATGCCACTAAATTACAAATCAGAACATGTTGGCTCTGCACTGTTGCATCTACCTACAATGTTCTTCCTGAATGTCACTCCCTCGCTCGGGGTTACAATTACCAACATTCTGAATTGTGTCTGATGATTTTGACATTATTTATTTTGTGCATTTTGACTGAATTACATTGTTCATTCATGACACCAACAAATGCATCTTTGATATACAGACTACCAGCACAATCCTATATTGCTCCTACACGTTTCAGCATCACACCATCTGCAGTTCTTTTTACATAGAACTCACTACACATCCATAAGGGATCAAAGATAAATTAGTTGTTTGTATACACAGAAGAACTACAGCACAGCAACATGCACCTTTTTAACCATATTTAATGACAATACTGTTATAAATAGCACTGTTTATTGTGTTAATATATTTTGTTTTTAAAGATACTGTTTTGATCACAGTTTGTGAAACCACATGGTTTACATTAGCTGCCAGAATACTCTAATATGAATTACTTTTGTAACCTGTTATATTTTAGTAAGCTGCCGACACATGTAGGAGCGATATAAGACCGTACTTGTATATATCGAAGGTGCATTTGTTGGTGTCATGGATGGACAGCTGAATGTATACGACCATATTTATTCAATAATCTGCAAGGTTCATCACTTGCCTGCACAGCCTTTATGTACCTAATTTTTTTTTCAAATACATAGTGAACCCTAAAACTCCTCAACTTGTAGCACACATGAAATAACAAAGACTCAACAAACCACTAAAATCAGCAGTGAACTACATAATGCCCCTTTCATATAAAGTGGGAACTATGATATCTGTAGTCCATATAATGGGCGGAGCTATATCTCCATTCCCCTAGAGGCCTTCATGGTGTGTACAGGGACACCTTTACTTTACCGCTCACACAAAGTAGCAGCCCTTTGCAAAACGCTAACAACAAAATCTTGATCTTCAGCACTCAAACAAGTATAATACTGACCTACAGAATGATGCCATTCAGTGTCACCAGTATTTATACAGATGTCACTGGAAATATCATGCAGAAACACAAAACAGGATCACAGCTACATAATATACTGTAATTAGGGCACAAATGGCAGTATTTTTATCGTTGTACTGTGCGTTTCGTAGAGTCATTTAATTAGCACACCAACTAATGTACATACATAAGATTTTTACATTAAAACATTTAAAATCGCTCCAACATGTTGCGATCCTAAGATCATCTTCAGGGAGCTACACTGTTCCTTGCTAAAGTCACATTTGTAAAAACAGTCACTGATTAATTTCCTTATATTAACAGGGTGCTGTGGCAGCATGCTGCCACAGCACCCTGTTAATATAAGGCAGTGCACAAAACTTTAGTTTCACTGTTCTCATTGTATACAGCCAGACATTAATATGAAATCATGCTAGAAATCTGTCATAAGCTGACACACTATATGCATCGCATATCCACCCACCTTTACGAACATAACATATGGCTTCTAATTACACATTTAACATCATTCACAGGTTACCAATTATACAGACTGGGATGAAATAAGAAATTTCAGAAATAAAATTAATAGCAGTCAATACATACTATATTGAGAAAACTCAACTATACACAAAATGACCACAGACAATAAGAGGTGGGTTAATATTAAGTTACTTCAAGAGGAACACTGAATTTTAATCAATGCATTTAAAAGCACCAACTTGGAGTACTCTTTTAAAGTCAACAAAAGAACACAAAATTATGCGCTAAAGAACGTGACAGATTCTATTACAATGGGGTATATCAACTAAGATGCTTAACCTTTTGGCGCCAGAATTATTTTTTTTAAATTTTAGCACATCCTGTATATAAAATGTGAATAATACAGGAACCAAATATGTTAGATTTATGAAACAAACTGCATTCTGAAGAGGAAAAAACGGAGAATATATACCATGTTTAAAATATTCAGTACCTATATTTGTTGAATAAATATATAAAATGCAACATTTAGAGCTTAGCGGTGCGGTACGACAACTAAAGTCGTCGTTGGGCGTCAAAGGGTTAATCTGCTGTTTAGGTCTGACAAAATAAACATTGCAAGTCATGCTAAATATATTTTAGATCCAGGACATGAATATGGATATATGTAATGGAAAGTCTACATGTGACACACATCTGCACATTTTGTTTAGTACAGTGACTGATAAAAACTGGAATATCAGTAACATGAGACTGGGCCTACACAACAACCTAGCAGGCTAATGTCAAGGAAGTGGCAGAGACCTTAGCATCTGTCACACCTGTCTACGAAAGAACGTTCTTCCTGTGCTGTAACATATTTTGGGTTAAGAAGGAAAGATTACAACTGCAGTCCCACGAACACTAGCGCTTACACATGAATGGTACAATTCACCACACATTTCTGCTGTGGTGATAGAACAATACATGGAGCACAAAATTAACTGCTACATGCAACCTTACTACATTGTTAGTTTGTGTTTGCTCTATCATTGTTGGTCCAACAAAGCTGGTTGTGCTACGTACTCCCCAATGGACACACAACCAGCCAACCGGATCTGACCGCCTACAGAGCCACGGTACTATAACACATGCGGCAAAAATACCACTAAGTCGTCAGCTCCTGAGGATGGGCACAAGGTAGCCCGAAACATGTTGAGCAACTTATAAAGGAGAAATAAATATAATACTAAGTGACATCTAGTTGGTTT
>Ga0123357_10014331_pt1 | contig 10340 bp, 8 predicted proteins | sample TergutEmb28metaG_FD_89873 | JGI IMG/M metagenome (GOLD analysis project Ga0123357, IMG submission 89873) | Embiratermes neotenicus P4 segment gut microbial communities from Petit-Saut dam, French Guiana - Emb289 P4 | ecosystem: Host-associated > Arthropoda: Insects > Digestive system > Gut ... | reverse complement strand
TGTTTTACCGCAAAGGACGCAAAGGAATTTCGCAAAGTACACAAAGATATGAATTTCCTTTGCGTCCTTTGCGCCTTCTTTGTGAACTTTGCGGTAAAAAAATAAGATAATTAAGTTACTATGAACTCAATAAATGCTTTATTTCAAAACAAAAAACGGGAAATACTTTCCGTTTACTTTACCGCCGGCTTTCCGGCGCTCAATGATACCGAAGAAATTATCCTTGCATTGCAAAATGCCGGTATTGACCTTGTTGAAGTGGGAATCCCGTTTTCCGACCCGCTTGCCGACGGACCCGTCATTCAGGAAAGCAGCACGGTTGCCCTCCGGAACGGAATGAATTTGCACCTGCTGTTTTCCCAGTTGGAACGAATCAAAGATAAGGTGCATATTCCCCTGATTTTAATGGGTTATCTGAATCCTGTCATGCAATACGGATTTGAGAACTTCTGTAAAGATTGTAAAAAAACAGGCATTTCAGGAATGATTATCCCCGATTTGCCTTTTAACGATTATTTGAATGAATACAAACCTATTGCCGACCGCTACGATTTGAAAATCATTTTATTGATTACTCCCGAAACTTCCGATGAACGCATCCGTTTGATAGATGCGCATACCGACGGTTTTATCTACATGGTTTCTTCAGCATCTACAACCGGCGTGCAAAATCAGTTTGACGAGAAAAAGCTGGAATATTTCCGCCGGATCGGCAGGATGAATTTGCGTAATCCCTTATTAATCGGTTTCGGAATATCGAACCGCGATACGCTTGATGCCGCTTTTGAACATGCAGCCGGCGCAATCATCGGCAGCAAATTTATCCGTTTGTTGGCGGAAGAAAAAAATCCGGAAGCGGCAGTTGGGAAGCTGTTGGAGTCGTTAATGCATTAACCCATTTTTATGAAAAAAATTATTAACCTTTGCCATAATGATAATGGGATTCTCTATTAAATCCATGTAGAGACGGGGCGCGCCCCGTCTCTACGTCATTTTCGCGCAAAATTTTTGCTGATCAACTGTTTTAACCGGTTCAAAAGAATTTTGGAGGGTCTTTCCAATAAAAACGATTCTATGTGCCGCTTTTTCTTATCTTCAAAAATATCGTGAATGTCAATCAATATTCCGGTTTCTTCCACTGCGCCAAAATCGTCATTCACTGCGGTTCCAAAAACGCGCATGCTGGGCGAGAGATTCATGTAGGCGCTCACTAAAGGCGGAATATTAATTCCATATTTCCTAACTTCCGTATTCAGAATTTTATAATCGTCTTTGAATGATTTATGCGTAAATAAACTATCCATTTTCTCATAGTCCGAATCGGTTTGTAATGAATGTACCGGCGTAATTAAACGCTCTTTGTCCTGAAAATACTTATCCAGAAAATAAAGAATCAAATTTCTCGCTTCCGAATTATACGTATTATACATGGTTACTTTTCCGAAGAAATAACGAATGCCGGGATCAAGGACAGACAAAGCGCCCAAACCGTCCCACAAATTGTCGAGAGCAAATAATCCTTTAGAACCAAAGCGGGTGGATTGATAATCCAACGAAACAAACGAACGTCCCAATTCCACCATCTCCGGCAAATAATCGCTGATAAACAGGGGCGAAAACCGGAAAAGCTCGGCAGTCGCAATATTATCAGGCTGACCGCTTGAATCGAAAGTTATCTCATTTCCCCAGCGAAACCGGTAACCGCCTAAAATCTCTTCTTCAACAGGATCCCACACGATTAGCTGCCGATAGGGAACATCCATTGTATCAAACGCATCCATATCGGTTGGATTCCCCGTGCCGCCTCCATAAAAACGAAAAGCAATTTCCCGCAAGCGTCCCACTTCAAGCATCGCATTAGGAGCCGTATGAGCGGTAAACAAATAAATCTCATTGCCGGATTTATTGGTTTTCCGAAAAAGTTTATCCTGCGTTAATTCGGATTTAAGCGCTTGCCGGTCGATTTTAGAAATCACTTCATCCATATATCCATTCTTTTCTAACAAGTCCATAAACCGTCTGTTTCACCCAATCCGTCCATTGTTGCGAACTTTTGGATGAATCAAAAGTTTGCCATGCGATTGGTTCTCCAAAATGGATCGTAAATATTGATTTTTTTGCCCGTTTCACTTTAAACAATTCATGCGGCAAAAATAACATTTCTATGTTGAATTTTACTTTTAATCGCTGGCGAAAATTAGCAATAGAATAAAAAAGGTTGGAATTTTTTGCTTCAAAGTAAACCGGAATAATATCCCGTTGATATTCAACCGCCTTTACTACAAGCATTTTCTTCCATTCTAAATCATAAATTTGTCCTTTGATTTTTCGCGAACATAATCCTGCCGGAAAAGTTATGATTTGATCTTCTGATGCAAAAGCGTCATTAAGCATCTTTACGGCTGCTCGTCCCTGATCGCCATGTTTATTGATAGGAACAAAAATGGATTTCAGCGGTTGAATGAAATAAAGAAGGTCGTTCACAATGAATTTGATACGCTGATTGTAGTGATTGCCTAAAAACGACGTCAAACAGATTCCGTCTGCGCCGCCCAGCGGATGATTGGATGCAAAGATACATTTCTTATCAAAATCCGGAATATTGTTTTCGCCAACTATACGAATGCGGAAATTAAAAAAGTCAACCAAACGATTCATAAAATCAACGCCGGTAACACCTTCATTATCTTTTAATATTTGATTGATTTCATCTTGATGAACTAATTTGGACAAAGCTTTAATAAGAAAAGAAGGTATTTTTTTCGCTATCAAGGGCGCTTTCGTGTGGAGTATTTCATGAACATCAATGTAAAATTGTTGACTTCGACTCATATTGTTAATTCAAAAATCGAGGCAAATATACAACAAATATTCGAAAATTTTTGAATGCAAAAAAAGTTTTTCATAATTTTGCAAAAATTTTACAGGTAAATTTTTTATCTCATGCAACGTTTAACCTGTTTTTTTCATCAATATAGATGTAATTAATTTTAAAAAATATGAAAAAGAAAAATTTGTTATTCTTCCCTTTTTTATTCGCTTTGGGAATCGGTTTATTTAGCTGTAATTTCGGAAATACCGGAAATGTCAGCAATTATACAGGGTATCTGGCTGTAGCTGTATCTGATTATAACACAGGCAAAATTTTACTTGGAACTCCTCAGTTCGGATATTTAATCGCGCCTGAGTTAACTAATCTTAAAGATGGAGATTGCGTCCTTCTGAATCAATTTACGATTGATAGCAATCAACAAACGTCTGATCAATATTATACGGCAACCAACGTTATAACGACAGGAATTAACCATTCTGCTTATGAGCAGAGCGATACAGTCGTAGTAGGCGATTATACGCTTCCAATTTCCTCTATTACAGGACTTATATCATGTGAATTTTATCAAGGCAAATTTTTTGTTACGATGAATTGTAATGATAGTAACCCGGCTCTTCGTCTGGTATATAAAGACAATGAGGATGGAGCTGACGGTACAAAGAATTTTTATTTGCTGGCAAAATCATCTGGAACAAGTACTTCAAATTCAGTTACATACGCATTTGACGTATTACCTTTAGTTCAAATGGGGCAGGATACTATTGTTCAGAATATCCATTATAAGTATATTAATGCAAATTTAAAATATTTTTCCAATACAGGTGATTCGCCTTATTCACAGGTTCAAAGTTCATTTATTATTCCTATTCTTTTTCAATAATATAAATAACTTGAAAATGTGACTTATGTCAGACTTTAATAACATCGCTATTAAAAATAAAAAGGCTTCTTTTGATTATGAATTGATAGAGACTTTTGTAGCCGGAATTGTGCTGACCGGGACGGAAATTAAATCTATCCGTCTCGGGAAAGCCAGTCTGGTAGATACTTATTGTACTTTTGTCCAAAAAGAACTTTGGATGAAAAATATGAATATCTCCGAATATTTCTACGGTTCGTATAACAATCATGTGGCGAGGCGCGACCGGAAACTGCTGTTAAACAGGAAAGAATTAACCAAAATCGAACGATTGTCGCAAACTACCGGATACACCATCATTCCTACCAAATTATTTCTTAACGAAAAAGGACTGGTAAAAATAGTAATCGCCGTAGCCAAAGGAAAAAAGTCTTATGATAAACGGCAAACTTTACGCGAACGCGACGACAAGCGGGATATAGACCGGATGTTTAAAAAATAAAAGAATTACATGTCAACATTAGAAGAGCTTTTAAAAAAACGTATCCTGATTCTCGACGGCGCAATGGGAAGCATGATACAACAATATAATCTTACGGAAGAAGATTATCGAGGACAGCAATTTGCCCATTTCCCAGGGCATCTGAAGGGAAACAACGATATGCTGTGCTTGACCCGTCCCGATGTTATCAAGGAAATTCATGCCGGCTATCTGGAAGCCGGCGCTGATATTATCGAGACAAATTCGTTGAATCTCACGCGCATATCCATGTCAGACTATGGCTTGGAAGCATATATAACCGAATTAAACCATGCGGCAGCCCGAATTGCAAGAGAAACCGCCGATGATTTCACTCGCCGGAACCCTGATAAACCACGCTTCGTCGCAGGCTCCATCGGACCAACCACTAAAACTGCGTCAATTTCTCCCGATGTTACTAATCCCGCTTATCGCGCCGTCACTTTTGATGAGTTGCGAACTGCTTACCAAGAACAGATTACCGCATTGATTGAGGGCGGAGTGGATGCGCTTTTATTAGAAACAGCTTTCGATACCTTGAATGTTAAAGCCGCTTTGATGGCAGCAGAACAATCTATGTATCAGTTGAATAAAACGGTTCCTGTTATGGTGTCGTTTACAATCGCCGGCAAAAGCGGTCGCTTGCTTTCGGGACAGACGCTCGAAGCGGCAATGGTGTCGGTTTCTCATGCTAACTTGTTGAGCGTTGGATTGAATTGCTCATTCGGCGCACAGGATATGAAGCCGTTCCTGAAAGCGTTGGCGCGAATTGCTCCGTGTTACATCAGCGCCTATCCAAACGCCGGTTTACCCAATAGTTTGGGACAATACGACGAAACGCCCGAAATAATGGCTCCGCAAATCAAAGAATTTCTCGATGAAGGATTGGTTAATATTATTGGCGGCTGTTGCGGCACTGCTCCGGCGCATATTGCAGAAATTGCGACATTAGTTGATTCAAATCGAAGCGCTCGAAGATTAAAAAAACTTTTAAACGATGATTTTTCTTTATCCCTTTCCGGCTTGGATGTATTAAAAATAAACAACAACGCCCCACACACAGAAAATCAAGCGCCTGCAACCGCCACTTTCACCCTTATCGGCGAACGCTGCAATGTTGCCGGTTCCCGAAAATTTCTCCGACTGATCAAAGAAGAAAAATACGAAGAAGCATTAGGGCTTGCGCGAAAACAAGTTGAAGACGGCGCACAAATTCTCGACATCAATGTCGATGACGGCTTATTAGATGGAGTGAAAGAAATGACTACTTTCCTGAACCTCATGGCATCCGAACCCGATGTAGCATGTGTTCCGGTGATGATCGACAGTTCGAACTGGGAAATCATCGAAGCCGGATTAAAATGCTTGCAGGGAAAATCCATTGTCAATTCCATAAGCCTGAAAGCCGGCGAAGAAGATTTTTTGGAAAAAGCCCGCACTGTTCGTTCCTACGGAGCGGCTGTAATAGTGATGGCTTTCGATGAAAAAGGACAAGCCGATACATTTGAACGGAGAATAGAAATTACAACCCGCGCCTATCGTTTGCTAACGGAAAAAGCGGGATTTCCGCCGGGCGATATTATTTTCGACCCCAACGTACTCGCGATTGCAACCGGCATGGAAGAGCATGCGAGCTACGGATTGGATTTTATCCGAGCAACCCGATGGATTAAGGAAAATCTGCCCGGAGCCAAAGTCAGCGGCGGCGTGAGCAATCTCTCTTTTGCTTTTCGCGGCAACGATTACCTGCGTGAAGCCATACATGCGGTTTTCCTCTATCACGCCATCCGCGAAGGAATGGATATGGGAATTGTAAATCCAGCCTCATCCGTACTTTATGAAGATATTGCTCCTGATTTGCGGCAGTTGATTGAAGATGTGATTCTGAATCGTCATCCGGATGCTGCCGAACGCTTGATTGATTATGCACAGAATATCGACGAAAATCAAGATAAAAAAGAAGAAAAACAGGAAGAATGGCGATCGTTATCGCTGTCTGAAAGATTACAATATGCTCTGATAAAAGGAAATGGCAATTTCTTGGAGCAAGATTTGGCAGAGGCTTTGCAAATCTATAATCAACCGGTTGATATTATCGATCAGGTATTAATGGAAGGAATGAATACGGTGGGAAGTCTGTTTGCCGATGGAAAAATGTTTCTTCCGCAGGTAGTCAAAACTGCCCGCACCATGAAAAAAGCCGTTGCAATTTTACAACCCGCTATTGAAGCCGGCAAAAAAACAGACGCTCAAAAAGCCGGTAAAATATTGATGGCTACCGTTAAAGGAGACGTTCACGACATTGGTAAAAATATTACCGGCGTGATTCTGTCCTGCAACAACTATGAAATTATCGACTTAGGCGTAATGGTTCCGCCGGAAGAAATCCTCCGGCAAGCAAAAGAAAACGAAGTGGATTTGATTGGCTTAAGCGGATTGATTACGCCGAGTTTGCAAGAAATGTCGCTGGTTGCTTCGGAAATGGAAAAAGCAGGATTTACCCAGCCGCTATTAATCGGCGGAGCAACAACTTCGCAACTGCATACTGCCTTGAGAATAGCTCCATTGTACAGCGGTACGGTTGTTCATGTTCCTGATGCATCCAAAGCGGTTCCGGTTGCTAACCAATTGCTGAATCCGTCCCTAAAAGAAAATTTTATTACAAATCTTAGAAATTCTTATCAAGCCTTAAATGATAAAAAACGAACCATCAACACCGTTCCTCTCAATTATGCGCGATCGAAAGCCTGTCGCATTGATTGGTCGAATTATGAACCTCCAAAGCCTTCATTTATAGGAACAAAAGTAAGAAAGGCAATTCCGGTGAAAACGGTTCGCCGATATATCGATTGGGGATTTTTTCTGATGGCATGGAAATTTTCGGTCAGATACGCAAAATATATGCAACTGAAAACCTTGGAAGAAAAAAAGGATTGGTTAGACGCTTTTCCCTTAGCAGAAAGAAAGAAAGTTGAAGAAGCGATTCGCTTGTTGAATGATGCGCAAGTCGTTTTGGATGAATGGTCGGAAAACGATCCGGGATTTATCAGCGCAATTACCGGCTTTTATCCCGTAGAAATCCGTAACGACTCATTGATTATGCAAGTGAATAAGGAAAAGGAAATAATTATTCCCGTTCTTCGTCAACAGGAAAAAAGGGAAGATGACATATATAAATCTTTAGCGGATTATATTCGTCCCGAAGGCGACTTCATCGGTTTTTTTGCAGCGACGGCAGGAAAAGACGAAAATCCTTGCGACTGCGGATCTTCGCATGGTAAAGACGATTATGAGGAAATACTTAGCCAACTGCTTCATGATCGTTTGGCTGAAGCTGCCGCCGAATATTTGCACGAACAGGTTCGCAAAATCGATTGGGGTTACGCTCCCGATGAATCCTGTTCTTCCGAAGAATTGTTGAAAGAGTCGTATCGCGGCATTCGTCCGGCTTCGGGCTACCCTTCTCTTCCCGATTTATCATTAAATTTTATTCTCGACGAATTGCTTGACATGAAAGAAATCGGCGTTCAACTTACTCCCAACGGCGCCATGTATCCGAACGCTTCCGTTGCAGGATTATACTTTGCGCATCCCGAATCGAGCTATTTTATGATTGGAAAAATCGGCGATGATCAATTAGAAGATTATGCTGCACGGAAAGGAGCAACAATAGAAGAAACGAAAAAGTGGGTGGGAATATAATATCTGAAAATAAATCATTATATTTGCATGATAAACGAATATTGCAAGGATTTATTGAATGATATAAAAATGCGTAATATTGCTAATACAACCATTTGCGCCATTTCTACGCCTGCTGGTCAGGGAGGAATTGCAGTCATCAGGGTTTCCGGTCCGGAAGCGATTGCTATTTGCGATACGGTTTTCCGCCCTGCAAACGAAGGAAAAACTATCTGTAAACAAACGCCTTACACAATGACTCACGGTCAAATTGTGAAGGACAACTTCGTATTGGATGAAGCGTTAGTCGCTGTTTTTCATCAACCTCATTCCTTTACAGGCGAGGATGTTGTTGAAATATCCTGTCACGGTTCAACCTATATTCAGCAAGAAATTTTGAAGCTATTGGTTGAAAAAGGTTGCCAATTGGCTCGTCCCGGCGAATTTACCCAGCGCGCTTTCCTGAATGGGAAAATGGACTTATCGCAGGCAGAAGCCGTAGCCGATGTTATCGCATCTTCATCGGCGGCATCTCACCGCTTGGCTATGAACCAGATGCGAGGTGGATTCAGTAAGGAATTGCAACATCTACGGTCGCAATTGCTGCACTTTGTTTCACTACTTGAACTTGAATTAGACTTCGGCGAAGAAGATGTTGAATTTGCCGACCGCAGTCAATTGATTCAATTGGCGAATGACATTCAAGTAATTATTGCCCGTCTGGCACATTCGTTCAGCGTGGGCAATGTCCTGAAAAATGGCGTACCGGTTGTCATCGTAGGTGAAACCAACGCCGGTAAATCAACCTTACTCAATCTGTTATTGAATGAAGACAAAGCCATAGTTTCCGAAATTCACGGCACTACCCGCGATGCGATTGAAGACGTCATCAACATTCAGGGAATAACGTTCCGTTTCATTGATACGGCAGGTATCCGCGACACCAACGATGAGGTGGAAAGAATGGGCATTAACAAAACTTTCCGAAAAATCGATCAGGCTTCAATTATTATATGGATGATTGATACAACTCATTTTAATACGGAAATCGAATACATTGCCGACAAAATCATACCGAAAACCAAATATAAAAAATTGATTATTGTTTTCAACAAAATAGATAAAATCAATCAGGAAGAACAGCAGATTTTGGAAGAAGAATTTCTGTCGGATGTTCCCGCCGAACGCATCTACCTGTCTGCTAAATACAAAAAGAACACCGAAAAGTTAGAAAAATCTTTGCTGAAAGCCGCCAACCTGCCCGAACTGAATACCGACGATGTGATTGTCACCAACATACGTCATTATGAAGCCTTAACTAAAGCTCTTGAATCGGTTGAACGGGTAGAAAACGGTTTAAAAACCAACCTTTCAGGCGACTTTATTGCGCAAGACATTCGTGAATGTATGCACTATCTTGGGGAAATTACGGGGGAAATAACTACGGATGAGGTGCTGGGGAATATTTTTGAGAAGTTTTGCGTAGGCAAGTAAACGCATATAAGAAAAAAACGTAATTTGTAACATAATATATTATGCCAAAAACAAAGAAAGAATTTATTGTTCTGCTCGCCAAGCGAATGAATGCAGATGAAGAAATGACAAAACAATGGATTGAGGCATATACCGATACTCTCATTGACATTTTCAAAACAGGAGAAGGCGTAACCATTGACGGATTGGGCGGTTTTTATCTTGATAGAAGACGTGATTATACCGTTTTCAAATTCAATCCAAGCCAAAAACTCAGATATTATTTAGGTTGGGGTTCAACATATAAAGAAAAATAAAACTCAATGAAAACTGAAAAAATAAAAACATTTCAATTAACGAAAGCAAAAGAAACGCTGTTTATCCCTTTACTTAGAAGAGCAAAAGACAGTCAGTCGAAACGTTCCATATTGCATGATACGCGGGCGCTTGAAATAATCAACGCTGTGGATTATGATTTTTCAAAAATCAAGGGAGGCAACGCTAATCATACCGTAATCCGTGCAAAACAATTGGATGAATGGACGAAAGAATTTATTGCTGCACATCCGGATGCAGTGGCAGTATATCTCGGCTGCGGCTTGGATACCCGCGTAACGCGCATCAATCCGCCGGCGACAGTAGATTGGTACGATGTGGATTTTCCCGATGTGATAGAAGTGAAAAAGAATTTTTATTCAGACAATGCGCATTACAAAATGATTGCTTCTTCCATCACAGACGAGGCGTGGCTGGCGCAAATCCCCGACAACAGACCAACTCTGATTATTGCAGACGGCGTGATGGAATACCTTACCTCAGAAGATGTGAAAGCGCTGTTGCAACGGCTTACCGACCGTTTTCCGCAAGGGCAAATGATTTTTGATGTGATGGGTTCGAGCGCCGTAAAAATAATCGCAAAAAGGTACGGCATTCACACATGGGGCGTTGACGACACTTCTGAAATTGAACGTTGG
>Ga0123357_10014330_pt1 | contig 10340 bp, 5 predicted proteins | sample TergutEmb28metaG_FD_89873 | JGI IMG/M metagenome (GOLD analysis project Ga0123357, IMG submission 89873) | Embiratermes neotenicus P4 segment gut microbial communities from Petit-Saut dam, French Guiana - Emb289 P4 | ecosystem: Host-associated > Arthropoda: Insects > Digestive system > Gut ... | reverse complement strand
TGTTATGTTTGGTGTTGATGAGGTCTTATTAGATCAAGAAATGACCATGATTAGTTCAACAGAATGATAGAGATGTATTGAAAGACGACTGTTCACAAAGATTAGACGATTTGCTCTCCGTATAATGCACTGTCTTGCGAACTAACAGACAGAGTCCGCTTCCCGACGTGGGTGGGATTTTTCTCTTCACTTCAACACCTGTAACGACCGTGGATTGATACCTGCCTCCTACCAACTCGCAGTATGATCAGAACGGTCAAGCTCAAAACTGCTTCCTCGTACAGATCCTTACTCACAAGTGGAACTTCTATTTGTGTATCATCGCTCACATATTTTTTTCTTTTTTGTTCCAGCTTACGATTTTGCGCTGAAAGGGGCTGCTGTGTTTGCAGGGGCAAATGTGTAAGGTAGGAGAAGAGAATGTATCGTTTAGCTTGATGCTGGGAAGTTGTGTTACGTTCCAGTTTTTTTTTTTTGCCTGCATTTTATGACAGATTATGTTGCAGCTTATGAGGAACCTGACGGATTTCCCTTGTTATAAAACATTGTCCATGATTTGTCATTCTACGCTTTGAACATATTGTTGTCTAGAGAGAAGAAGTTTATGAGTATATATATATATTATAAATAACTTATGTTATATATAATATATATTATGCTTTTGATATGTGGAGCGGTACAAATGCATTGTGTTATAATTGTAAAACGATATTTGTTGATTTCTCCATCTTGTAACTTTTTCCTTCTGTGGCAAGATCAAATTACAAAGTAGGTGTTAGACATGCCTAATATTCTTATGCATTCATTAGTGATACTGGCACAAGAATTTGAACAAAAAAGGTATGTGTTGTTCTTTTAATACAATATTAACACAATGACTAGAATTCTTAATGCACATCTCATCTCTAAAATTTATTCCGTTTTGTATGATTGGAATTTTCTTGGAGAGCTGAAAGTTACTTCAAAGAAAGGCAACAATTCAAGCTATACATTTCGTACTTAGTAAGAAGCGAAATTGTTCACTTCTTACAGAGGTTTATGTAGCGCCTACTCCATGCGATAAGAATTCTTCGTGTTTAATGTGAAGTTTTGAAACTGTGAACGGTTGACACACATTTAATGAAGGTTGTGAACATGATTCTGAAGAAATTACTAAAACACACTTTATCAGCTAATATGGGTGTCCAACGATATTCTGTATTAGGCACACAAGGCTGTGTTGTTCATAGTTTTCTTTAGAGGGAAGAGGCACTAGGTTCAACAGTAAAACATTTCGTCACGGAACCGTAGTTCGCCTACGTACCTAAAAAAAAAAACGATTCGTCATTGTAGAAAATGAGAAAAAATTACACAAAATTCCAGAAATGTGGATTTCCGCTTGCCAGTAACTTCTGTTTATTGGTCATTTAAAAATACGAAATTCACAACTTTGAAAGTATATGAGGTATCTTCGCACATACAGCTTCAACAAAGTTAAGATTTTTTGGGAAAGCAAAGCGTTTGCCAGAAATACTTTAGCTTCAGTATGGTTGCAGAATCGCAAGCAACAAGTTTCCAAAAGCACAATTCACAAGTTTCTTCAAATTCAAGATTTTAAAATGTATGCGTTTCGACATCAGACTGTGGCTGTTAACATACTACTTTCAATGAACAAATTCTTCACTAAACCTCCCGATAGCCAAGGGCTTCCCAGTGACCATGAACCACAGTTATGTAGCCATTGGTCTGCTACAGTTGCAATAGTTCTGCGTTGTGCTTTGTTCATGAACAACGGCTCGGTTTCTCAATTGCCATTGGATATGATAAAATTGTCCTAGACGTGACGTATCGCTGCTGTACTCAGCAGTTTTCTATATAAAGTGAATGAACCACTGACTAAAAGTGAATACTAAATTTTTACAGGAGTGGACAAGTGAGAAATGTGTAACTATTTTCATATGAATTTCATGTGAATTTTATTGATTTTGTTCCCCTGTACAGGGGACTTGTCAGTCTTTCGAAATTTTTATTCACTCATGATTCGGATTTAATAAAGATTTACAGCTATTGAGGTACGATATGATATTCGGTATCCAACCCAGCACGGGCGTAAATTTTTCAAATTTCAGAAGTTCCAACTTTTGAGTCACAAATTCTTCCGCCTTCTTTCTAATAATTTAAATTCTGTTAGGGTATACTCTGTAAATGGACACTCCATTTTAAAGTTATAAGTATAAGGAGTAAATTTTGATGTTTTGATGACCGTGTATCTCAGTATACTTTGCTGACCGTGCATCTCAGTATATTTTGCTGACCGTGCATCTCAGGATATTTTGCTGACCGTGCATCTCAGCATATTTTGCTGACCGTGCATCTCAGGATATTTTGCCGACCGTGCATCTCAGTATATTTTGCTGACCGTGCATCTCAGGATATTTTGCTGACCGTGCATCTCAGCATATTTTGCTGACCGTGCATCTCAGTATATTTTGCTGACCGTGCATCTCAGTATATTTTGCTGACCGTGCATCTCAGTATATTTTGCTGACCGTACAGCTCAGTATATTTATCTCATTAATTAACCAACCTGAGGCACAACATTTTTGTTTTACAATAAGTTTATTTCATGCCTCTACATGTTTCGAGCACATGTGCTCATCATCAGGAGGTCAAAATTGCATTACATAGCCTCTGGTATCATCACACCTATGGGATGAGCACATATGCTCGAGACATGTAGAGGCACGAAATAAACTTATTGTAAAACAAAAATTTTGTGCATCAAGTTGGTTAATTACTGAGATAAATATAAGGAATAAGTCACATTAGTTATAAGGAACTCAGTGAATTGTGGATATAAATGGATTTGGTTTAGGTATTTGGAATAAATAAGCATGGATGATGTTTTAAATTTTAACTGAAGCCAAGGGAAGTTCAGAGGATGCTGGGTGACTTTTGAAATTGTGGAGTGGATGCAGGAAGCGGAAGGCATCCAGGCATCCTCGTTGTCAGCGACAGTGTAACCTTTAATTAATTAAAGACTAAAGCCAAAATGTGTCCCTTACTTTCCGGAAAGTGATTTCGTTTCGTCGAGTCTTCCTCAGAAATTCTAATGATGAGTTACTGCTTTATAACAAGCGACAGTCGTCCACTGAATAGAAAAGGTGTCAATAATAGCCTGTCACAATATTATGATAAAAGAACTTTCCTACTTCGTGGAAAATGCGTACAAAATATATATATACAGGAGATGTGTCACTGAATAAAGTAAGTCACAAGTCAATACAAGATATAAAAGAACAGCCAGTAGAAAACCTAACGACATTTCATTTAGCGTCCTATATAATATCGGTAATTAGGCCAATAAACTATTGTAATTCTAAAAGTTAAACTTAATAATAAATCAGCAACAGGCCTATGTGTTTGATATAATGTTTTGTCCTTGAATGTTGGAAATTTCGTGAGTGGTGAGGAAACGGGAATTCGGAGAGAGGTCTTTAAAAGTTTCATTTAAGACAGGATTTACATGTATGGAAATGATGCGTATGATAGACCCAGTTACATAGTTATTTATTTATGTCTTGTACTGTATCTTTGTCTTGACGCTTCCAAAGCTCTGATTACTCGTTCAGCAATGTCGTCACTCAACATCCTTGCCGGAGGTTTGGTCAGGAAATCGTACGGCACTTGCCCCTTGTGTCTCCTTATTGACATGAATATGAGCACCAATACATAAGCGACGAACGCCATTCCGGCATACAGTGGAATATAGTATAACTTGAAGCCGACTCTGTAGTGGCCTACCACTGGGGCCGGGGTCGTAGGCGGAGGTGTTGTGGTAGGCTTCTCAGTGTGGTGAATGTAATCGTATGATTCATAGGGGTGGTCGTAATGGTAGTCATAGGGTTTGTACACCTCTTTATCGTGATGAGGATCTGTATCAATAACGGTAGGTGTCATTTTACGTGAGGGTGGCATCTCTTTTGGGCTTTGTTTTTCTTTGGATATCTCTTGAGTGTTAGGGGACATAACTTTGGATATCTCTTGAGTGTTAGGGGACATAACTTTGGATATATCTTGAGTGTTAGGGGACATAACTTTGGATATCTCTTGAATGTTAGGGGACATAACTTTGGATGTCTCTTGAGTGTTAGGGGACATAACTTTGGATGTCTCTTGAGTGTTAGAGACCATAACTTTGGATATCTCGTGAGTGTTAGAGGACATAATTTTGGGTGGCATGCCACTGGGCACTTCGTGTGTGGGGGACTGCATATCAGGGGTTTCCTTTACGTTACTTGGGCCCAATTTGTAAGGATAAATCCGCGATGCGATTTGGTGTATTCCAGCTTCCTGTTCCCTTCCATTAAATCCAGGTTGCCTGTAATATGTGTTTCGGTCTACGAATTGGTGTGAGACGGGGCGTTTTATTTGTAAAGCATGGTGAGTGGATGGTCTCTTGCGCAGTTGTGTTCGTGATGACGGAACGTAGAATTCTGGTTTTCTGTGCAGGTCGGACATAATGTGTGACTGTTGACCTGAGTAATAGGCGAGGTCATCATTTCTTTGTTTGTGTCTGGCTGAGAATATGTACCGGCTTCTCGCTGGAGATCCAGTTCTGCTTTCAAATCTAGAAGTGTTTCTGGCAAGAGTGTACAGACCTGAAAACCACAAGATATCATTGTTACCCACCATACAATTTGTTTAAACTCTTCCAGCTCTTAAGAGGTCTTCCAGGCTTCCATGCTTAGGAAATTACTTAATCACAAATTACAATTTAAAAAAATCTACCTGTTAGCATTTACAGCGAAATGCGCTTAATGTCAGCGCAGCTAGTACAGGTAGAACCTACTGCAACTTGGAAGTGTGTCATCCCCGTTGTGTGTGTGAAAATTGGAAAGGGTACGTAGTCAAACACAACTATGTCAATTAAGATGTATTTAGTGGCTATACTAGACAACTACATGTTTCGGTCTTTACTGGCCATCTTCAGGTTGTCTTCAAGAAAACCTAAGGTCCTACTATATACATTGTGCGCGCACGTGATGGAGAGATCTCTACATATGGGCCTTATTGCGCAACGTAATTTCTATATGCGGTGATATGCTCTGGCTAGAGGCACGATCGGGTCTGGTGGCTAGTGTATACAGTAGGACCTTAAGTTCTCTTGAAGACAACCTGAAGATGGCCAGTAAAGGCCGAAACATGTAGTTGTCTAGTGTAGCCATTAAATAAACCTTAATTGACATAGTTGTGTTTGACTACATACCCTTTCCAATAGAACCCACTGCGTTGAGTTTATTTTGTACAATAAATTTATTCTTGTGCAAAATATCGCCATGAGTTAATTCAGGTGAAATAATTTAAAATAATAGTGGACAGGAGTTAAAATTTTTAGCCCAAAAATGTAGAAACTGTAGAATTATGAACGTGGAAGCTGAGAGCTCACGCAACAGTAAATGAAACAGCTGGAATGAAGTTCTTAAATGAACACGGAGCGAGAAGTTGACGGATATAGATGTAACGTAATTCGGGAGATCTCTCTTTGAATCGCGAGAGAATAACCGAATTGCCTGGTTTCCCACGAAATTTCTACCCAGAAAAGTGCCTTAAAACAGCCCAAAACGGTATCGTAAACTTCATAAAAACTGCTGCGTGTACCTACACATGTTTCACGACCCATCGCACCTCTATAATTAGAAGAGCTTCTTTAAATAACCAAGCAGTATGTATTACCTTCACTGCCAGCTGGAGTGACAGCGACAGTCCGAAATTCACGATGGCTGCCATCCATTAAGATGTCACTGTTAAGTGACTTGCTGGGCCTGAAACAGACAGCGACTTGTGTATATGACTCCGGCTCTGAAAGACAGGATGAGTTGTACACAATGTGTACAGTCTTGTAGAATTTCACCGCGTTATTTTTACTGATAACATGAAACTAAAATAGACAATGCCCAGCAGAGAGCGGAACCTGTGCATAGGATTTACAAGCCCACTTACAGCTGCATTGCTGTCTACGGCCGAGGATGGTCTCCGCTATGCCGTACTCGGTTCCGCGTGTAACAACTCCCTGTATATGCTAGCTAGGATAGCTTCCAGTGGCTACAATATAGTAGTTACTCATATTTGCGACTCCTTACCCAAAAATGTTCAAAGAAAGAAGGTGTTAACACCAAATACGCCGAGCGTTATCAAAATAATAATAATAATAGTAATAATAATAATGTTCCTCCATAGATTAGGTCGTTTGACCTGTTCCCGCATCGACGCGTTGCCATCGTTTCCTTTGGCGTCCACGATCTCTTCGTCTTCTTGCAAATCGTTCAAAAAAAACTATGCGGAATTGTCCTAGCACAGCCGCGCCTGAGTCTTTGGGAGCCTTCGCCACTTCAAAACTAGAATGACTCTCTTGTTACTTCAAAATATAGGGCATTTGCGATCCAGAAGGAAAAATATTAGTAACCTTAAGGTTAATAATTACAGTGAATGGTTAAATTTATTTCCTGACAAAATAACAGAAGATTCCTTCCAAAAATACATTTATTTAAAATAATAGTAGTACCTTGTGTGGACTGTTCTAGTAACTGCATCTCCATCTCCGCTAAGCGAAATTCTTGATTGTTTCAGTGAAATAAGGTATAGATAATCATATCAATTTGTAATCCTACATTTTAATAATGGAATGCGAATTTTCCGTTGAAATTGACTTCTCCAGTTGTGCGAAAATGTAAAATTTTGCAAAAGAAAAAGGCAGGATTATCATGTCCCAAAGAATACAGTAATATGTTTTCTCTGAATTCTGGTAAAAACTCGATATAGATTTTTATATTTGAATTGATTTTAATACAAGATTTATTTATTTGTTTTTATATAATTAGGAATTCCTCGTGTTTAGGTTAAGTTCGTGTTGGTTCAGTATTATCGTACATGGTTAACTCATTAATTCAAGTACAGGGGTCATCACATCAAACTGAAGGTCGGAACGATACTTCGGCAATGAACGAGGTAATCTTACCAATTCATATATGTAGATGACGAGACGGAACTTTTCGTGCTAAATTGCCGTAGGTATGAAATGTTAGAAATGGATGGCAAAGGTCGTGAAACTGAAAAGTACACCAGACAAACGGCATTTTACTTCGCTTAAAAAAGTACAAGTCTTAATAATTTTTCATGAAATACTGAACTCATTTTGGTCCAGCCTTCATTGCCGGGTCATCGGTGACAGCCCAGCTTGTCCAACCCTAAAGTTTGCCGCGATTACTTATTAGTTTCATGCTCTGGCCCTTGGGAAATTACTTAACCAGTATACGTTTGATTAATATGTGATTGTTAATTTACTGACCTTTGTGTCATGTTTTCTCCGGTCAGGGATATTTTGGTGTAGTTGAGGGCAGGAAACGCCACCGAAAGTCCATCTTGCAGGCATACCAACAACAGCGTCAGCACCCCTGACTGTTCCCCATGAAGCAGCACGTAACACAAGATTATGAGTGAGTTGCTTTGAAATTACATTCAAAATGTGTAGACGCACACTGTAAAGGCCAAAACGACTGAAAACCTTTAAGAAGGAACAAGGACATCGGAAGTGTTGTCAGGGGCAGAGGGGGGCTGTAACCCCCCCCCCTTTGTAAATTGCGGTTGGAAGAGGTAAAGCTTATGCTCTTCGCCCTCAGAATTTTGAGAGATGGTGCGAAACCTGAGAGATTAATAAATTCTATAAATTTCTCAAGACTCCTCTGACTTCCTCTCATCTACTTTCAAATATTTTCTCAGAGCATTTTCACAAAAAATCTTGTATTTTTCTCCTTCAATTTTTGTGACAAAACAAGTTCAAAACAATAGGGAAAGAATCTTAGTAATTAACCAACTTAATGCACAAATTCTTGTTTTATAATAAGTTTAATATATGCCTCAACATGTTTCGAGCACTATGTGCTCATCACCAGGAGGTCAAAATTGTATTATACAGCATCTGGTATCATCACACTGCAGGTGGCCGTCCTGTGCAAGAATTTGTGCGTTAAGTTGGTTAATTACTAAGATTATACTGAGATGCACTGTCAGAAAAACAAAAACAAAAAATGGGGAAAGACACAATATAGTATAATTTGTTTGCTTTTCATTGGAGACGGCAGTCCAAGAACAATTATATATTTACATATAGTCATCAAGAAAAACTAATTTCGTTGGTTGTTTAGGCTATCTCGGAAGAGGGTCTTTCTTCGTTGCTGTAAACAAATACTTTAATCATAAAATCCAGTTTTGCGATGAATTCTAAAGTATAGAATTCATCCTGTGTCACGGCTGTTTCTTTCTTGAAAAAGTCTTCGAAGGACAAAGCTACAATTGTGCTAGACCAAGACGCTATTGCAAATTAAGACAGACAACGCCATTTTTAGAACTTATAAAACAATTTAATTATCTTACGTCCTCTTTAACTGAAAATGAAAATTACGAAATAATATTGGAAAAAAATATTTGTACAGAACGTATCACAGACAGAGCAGTTGTCATAGGGAAGTCAGGATACTGGTTTCATGTGGCTTCACATACCTCATGGTGCAGAAGCCACTGATGTTTCCGTGATTACACGACCTAATAGCCGCGGACTTATGCAATCCGTGGTCTGTGAAAAACTGCCTTCAAATAAAAGCACTTTGATCGGTCTGTAGGCCAACAAATGTGAGCTGTTGAAAGGTTGTTACGTTCCTAGCAGTTTGCGTAAAAAATCTTACTAATGCAAATACGAAATTTTATTTAACAAGTAATTGCCATGGTCTTGTATGCTACGTTTGTTTTCCTCGCAGAGGTGTAATGGAGAAACCATCTGAGAAGAAATAAATCCTCAACCAAGATTCTTGTTAACTTCCAATATTACGTATTAAAATTACTCCATATTTTTCGGAGGAAGTATGGATTTTAAATTGTCTATTATCCGAGTCACGAGGAGTTTTTGGTTTGGTTAATGGAAATATTAATTAATTATTAACATGTAACTAACAGGGCTTATATAATTTTTAGGATAGCAAACTACACATTCAAGGAAATAATATTCCTCTTGTATTGTTGTCATCCCATAGGCACTTGCCCTTACAGAGTAAGTCATTTCCCAAGTATCTGACGTTCCACAGTGCATTTAAGGCTAACGGACTGTACATGCTCTTGTGGGAGATCAGACGGTGATTGTAAAAAGGGGTGGCCCTTGAGTGTTCTAATGTAAATAATTGCGAAAAATATATTATATTGCCTCCCCAAAAGAAGAAAAATTAAAACACTAGGTCAGTTACTGGAACATTGAACCGAAGCTCAGAGTGCTTGTACTTACCCTCATAGGCATGGCAGATGTACAGGTTGTGCTTCCGTCGTTGTGTCAGAGAAGTTTCTGTAGATCAATGGACAAGTGTGTATGCGTGCATGCGCGTGTGGACATAGCGGACTGGTTATTTCACACTTCCTCGCTGTAACAGTTCTACGGCCTCTCTTCCGTATAAAATCAATTGATATCGCATCTTAAAGATCAAAATTGTCGGGCTGCTGTTTTCACGTCATATTTTTATCACACACGCACACGGGGCGTTAGTGGATTTGTAGCTGTCAGTAATCTCGATGATGAGTTATTGCAGAAACTTATGTAGTGCAGACAGTGTCTCGTACTGATTTTGGAAGATGAAACAGACCTGGCCCTTCGCGTGGTTACACGTGCAACTTGTTTAAATAATAACGAGACTTTACGAATATTCTCACGTATTTTAATAAGTAATGTATTTGAACATGTTACATAGAGTCTGACGAGTTCACGAGTCTTCTGTGTATTATTGTAACTCTCAGTAACGTTACTGCACGTCAGTTTACTTGCCGCGCTCTCGTTGACTACCTCGGCATTTGAGTTATTTTTGGTTCTCACAATAAAGTTCGAGTTTTTCCTGAACAGCATGTTGGGACTGCTGTTTGTAATGGCTATGCGATGTGCTTTCTTCAACATATTAGGCAAGTTTTTGTAAAGTCTTTTTAAATTATAATCTCATTTTAAGATGAAAAACAAAAACTTAAAAATCTCTTCCCTCTTCTGCAGCTCCTATTATACCGGTGCAAAATATTCGCTGTCATTTTATTCCTGTAAGAATAAGAACCGACGGATCCTAGTTGGTATAGCGCGTTCAGAACCTGATGGCACACGATGACGCACGGGAGGGGAAGTGAAGGGGAAAGATGCGAATGGAGTGGGTAGCCTGTAGTCTTGCACTGTACGTCGGAACACGGTCTATACAATTGCTGTCCGCTGATCCGCACTCCTCGGCTGCCAGCATTCGACTGAACTGACACCCCCGCCGATTTAAATGGACTCGTCCGTTTCG
>Ga0123357_10014329_pt1 | contig 10340 bp, 5 predicted proteins | sample TergutEmb28metaG_FD_89873 | JGI IMG/M metagenome (GOLD analysis project Ga0123357, IMG submission 89873) | Embiratermes neotenicus P4 segment gut microbial communities from Petit-Saut dam, French Guiana - Emb289 P4 | ecosystem: Host-associated > Arthropoda: Insects > Digestive system > Gut ... | reverse complement strand
TGCATGACAACACATCACACTGGGTCATCTCACAAAACATCTGTACACATCTGCCATACTGCATGACATCACATCGCACAGGGTCATCTCACAAAACATCTGTACATATCTGCCATACTGCATTACATCACATCACACAGGGTCATCTCCCAAAACATCTGTACACATCTGCCGTACTGTGTGATATCACATCACACAGGGTCATCTCACAAAACATCTGTACACATCTGCCATACTGCATGACATCACATTGCACAGGGTCATCTCACAAAACGAACTTGATGTATTTGGCCGTTCTTTACTGTTGCATTCTTAAAATTTCTTTTTGGGTACTGGTAGCTTTGTATTTGAAATATGTATATGGGCTGCTATGCTGACCTGGCACTTGATGTCTGAACTGAAGACAGGTGCTTGTGCATTGCTGACATCACATTGTGTCTTTTCATATCATGTGCACTTCTCACAGTATCTCTGCTTTTCTTGGTGCTCCTTGGAGGTTGCATCATGCAGCCATATTGCAGACAACATTTCTCATATCCAGTTTTATTAAAGAACTGCTTCTTTAGACGTGGACAACCACTTAAAACACCCAGTTCTTTATTTGAGATGTCTGTTGATATGGGACAGTCATTTGCTATAGAACTGCCCCTTTTATAACTGCTTATGTAGACAGGGATTACATTCAGCAGTGTTCACTGATATTCGTGTATATCACAAATCTTTAGTAAGTCTTGTTGAAGTTATTCTAATGAGAAGTTATGGCAAAGAGAAGTGCATGCGGGGAAAGATAAACTTACAGAAAATAGAAGTACCTCTTGCTCTATTTGCAATGGTAGATGCAGTAGCATATATTTTATTCACCTAATTTTACAGATTAACTTAATGTGTTCCATGAGAGAGGTAGCAGTGATGATTTACAGTCCTTTAGAAATTGCTTTTGTAGAATTTAGTGCAATTTGACTTCAGTTGGTATTGGCTGTCAGCTGATGCTGGCAGTGGTTATGCTGTACTTACTTGGCCTGTTGCATCAGAACACTTGGGATATTTAATCATACACTTCTGAAGCACCTTGTGATACTGAATAGGTTAGTGAATGGCTTGTGGAATTGATTGTACAGACACCAAGTTCGTTCAGTGGTATGATGGATACCTCTTCATATCTGATTTTCAAGATCTTTTGTGACCCAGTGGATATGAGACAGCAAAGCGAAATTAGTGTGAATAGTTTTAAGTAATCTTATTGTGATTGGCTGAAACACTTGTGTTAGCGATAGGAATGTGTAGTGTTAGGGAGGATGATCTTCACTCATGATGCATTTGTCATCATCCCCATTCACTGTTTGTGTCTCCAAAGTCAGTCACTGTTAGTGTTGGTTATTTAGTCACAATAATTTACCCAGGCATTACTCGTACGGTGAAATTAATGTCCATAAGTAAAGAACTTTGGTGAAAACTTACGGACCTAACCTTGATACACCACTTACAGAAGGGTGTGGAGTGTGTCAGGTTGATTGCATTTGTTTGTTCATTTTGTAATCTGTGAATTTCATTAACTCTCCAAATGATGAACAAAGTTGCATGCTCAGTCACTAGTTGCTGTTGCCCTTTAGTACATTTGGTGCTTGATAGTAGCAATGAAAACATATGAAGGACACTCAGTAACGAAGCTTCTGTAGGTTACAAAAATTAAACAAGAACTTTGTACTGTATTAAATACAGATTTCTTTCCTGCACCTCATCTCCAAATACTGAGATGCATATGTTCCATCTTGCCACAATTTTAAAAATTCTGTTGCAGTAAAAGTTGGGCTTGTATGTTCTTACAGTTCATGAACAGCCATTTCCACTCCCTCATATTGTGGAATTGGTAACGTTCCAAGTGTTGTTGCTTCAGTGACCCATACAGCATGGTGGATGGTGTGCAACTTCCCAGTGAAACAACTGCTACATCTCATGGTTCTGACATGTGGTGTTTGGGGTTGTATTGTTGTGCTGAAGGATCACTCCTTGCAAGAGATCGTTTCTTTTGGGCCACTGAAACAACACAGTAATGAGAGAGTGGAAATGGCTGTTTGTGAATGGTTCAGAATGCAAGAGCCCTTCGTGACAGAATTTGTAAAGTTGTGCTGAGACAGGGACTAATACATCGATGTTATTGGTGAATTACGTTGGAAAGTAACGATATTCAGTGCAATAAATGAGCTAAATTTAACATTCTGGTGACTTTTAATTTAACTATTGTGACTAGGGAATGTCACTTCATGAACATTCCTTGTATTTCCTCATTTCTTTACATAAAGGTACATGCATCCTTCAACAATACAAAGAAGTGGTAGCATTTATTCTGAATGAAATTCAGCAATGAATGCGTTTGCAGTACCATAAGGTGTTACAGAAATGTGACATAAAGCTGGGGGACTCGTCTCATGTTGTAGTTCTTTGCAGTGTATAGGTATACTGAATCTGCACTGATTTGTAACGTACGTTTAAGAGGTATGTGCACTGGACTTCATACTGTCACAGAAATATATATATATATATATATGTACATTTTAGATGTAAATAGTAAGTAGCATGCACTGAAAGTTGTGTTTTAAGTTAGTTGCATAAATGAAATACCGAGATACATAGATTACGACATTGAAGAGGAAAACTACAGCAACAGAATGTATTAGCATAAATTTATAAATTTTGACAGTTATTAGAATACCATGGCAATGTCAGAGATGATCTGAAATGGAGTGTGAGGGTTGGTGAAGGAGATGTTGTGTTTGGTGTCCGGAGTGACTTGAGCTGTTTGGATTTGTTTCTTATGAGTTGAGTATCGTAGCACTGTTCTGTTTGTTGTCAGAGTGGACCTTTCTTTGAAACTTTGCTGGTGTTAATGAAGTATCGGGTACCAGATTGGCATTTTAGTCATTGTGGATGTGTACTTGTAGATGTGTATATTTGTGATTCCTATACTGTAAATGTTTGCAGACCCCATACTGGGGCTTATAGACTGGATGTGAGGGAAATGTGAAATGTATTTGTGTATGTAACATAGAAATATATTTTTATAGGGAAGAAACTTCAATGATTTTGCCAGTTGTCTTTTGATCACAATGTTCAGTCAACTGTTTGGAATGAGTTCAAAGGTAACATTGTCCCTTTGCTTAATTTAGAATTATACTGTGATAATGTATGGGGGAGAGGGGTATAGCTCCACTCACTCTTAACCTCTGTACAAGAGGTGTGTTGGGCTTCACACCCGGCCTGCCATACCCCTGGGTGAAGAGTGGAAAGGAGTCCGGTTACACCATAGAGCTGGCCTTGGGTGCTGTATGGAAGAGGAAAATGTATGACTGTGGTGCCATGCCGATTAGTATAAGGATACCGCTGTCTGGAGGTGCTTGCTGCGTCCATATCCCTTCACATCTGTGTAGTCTTCAGTAAGCTCTGTGGAAATATTGGGTGTTATGTAACAGAAAGACAGGGTAGGCAATTGAAGACGTGAACTGTGGCATAGGTGGAATGGACACAGATTTTTGGAGTGTCAGGGAGGTGAAGAGGATTTGAAGAGAGATCAGATGAAGTGGAGAGAACTAAGGTGGTAGGAATAAGACTGAGGGTGGGATGGGTAGGAGACAACTAGCTGTTCCTGAAGACGGCTGTAGTTTTTACAGGAGATGACAGGAAGAGAGAGAAATCTGGGGTAATGCTCCAAGACAGGGGACAGGTTGGACCACAGGATATGGGAAGGGAGGCTGGGTAAACCAAATCTGGGGAAGGAAGGAGATGTGTAGCCCAATGAGAAGAGTCTTGAAGGGTGGAGTTGGTGAGCCTTAAGAGGGTCATATTATTATGATGTTCTGTGTTGTGTGCACCAGGCTCTCAAGCCTAGGGCAAATGTTCGGTACCGACACAGCCTCAAACAACCAGACGAGTAACAGTTGAGGAGCACAACCGCAACAGGATGCATCACATCCAACCCGCAGACACCACCCACTATGTAACTGTATCATCAGGGAAGCAACTGAAGGCATGAGAAGAAAAAATAGCTAACGCAAGAGATGCTGTTGCAAGATGGCACTTTCTTGCAGTTCAGATTATCACAGAAGTGTTGTGGAGCATGTGACACTGTGTTGTTAGGTGATGCTCTGAAAGTTGTTCGCTGTCTTGAAGTTGACATGTCAGGAATGACTCACGTGATAACCCATCCTCACATCTCAGAAGATTCGAATCCCCAAGATAATTTTGTGCTGCGTGTTGATGAAAGAGCTGGGAAGAGTATGGACCCACCATCAGCACACATTTTATATAAACTGTAATAACTGATGTGCCTTTTCAATTACTGTTAGCAATACACCAGCCTGATGACAGTATGATATTGTGCAAAGTGCAATGGAAAAAAAACTGCACACAGAATTATCATTTGCTACCTAATATGCCTTCAGTTGACATAAACTGTATTTAGATAATGCACATTCATGACATGTTACAGATACCAGAGTGATGTCTGGGTGGTCATCAGCTCTGGTCACATTATTCACAAAATAAACTTGGTAGACATATGACAAGGACTTGGCAAATTCTTCACAATTCACTTTTTATTACTAAATAAGTTAATCATATGTAGATGTGACATACAAATGTTGGTTCTTCTTTTTTCTTTAGAAAATATAGCATTATGTATTTAATATGGAAATGTATGTGTGTGCTACATTTTCTGGTATTATATATATGTAGCATCACACGTTTATGACTATTGAATATCTTCATTCCACCATAGCTAGGGTTACCACCATGACGGCCAGAATTGCCCTGTCACAATTAGAAGGACTTGGTTTTATTGATGATGAGTGCTAAGCCTTGTAATACTTATTACAGAATTACAGAATTACAGACTAGTGCAACTAGTGAGTGTGTGTGATGTTTGAATTTCTGTGAATAGTGTCACTGCTGTAGAAGGATTTGCTGCCTCCATCTTTAGGGTTAGTGATGGTGGCAGCAGGTTCCTGTGAAATGTCTGAACATATGTCACTGTGCAGCCCCACATCACAGAAGGCCAGTGTGCATGGTTACCATCTTGAAAACCTCATTGTGTGTCTGGCACATGTGCTGGTCTGTGTTTCCCTTGACGTGAATCTGAAAGTTTGTATCGCCATGTTCCCTGTAGACACACAGTCTGCATGCCGTGCCGCCGCCACAGCTTCAGAATGTTTGTTACAACTTATAATCTATTCTTAAAGAATAAATTGAACAAATTTTGTTCACATGTGATAATAAATGGATTATCAGGCCCATAACTGGTAATGTGTCTAACGAACATGCATTAGCATTGAAGGCTGGTCATGTGGGATGGGACACTGTCGTTGGGAGATGGTTCGTGACCTTTCGAATGCTTGTTCTGCCTTCGTTCCACATGAACCGTAGGAATGAAGGCAGTTTGTTTGTTTGTTTGGAAACGTCGAGCGGCACTTGCCCAACGACAGCGTCGTGCCCTGAAAGGCCGGAGACTTCGCATACACTTCGGCACGATCGTTAGAAATTGTGTTGTTGACACATTGCTGCCATTTATGGCCTAAAGTAAGTCTTGTTCACTAATGTTTGATGCGATTTATGGAATTATGACATATTCGCTTTCAGAACATAATCTCAGGCGACTGAGTCTTCTTTACTGAGGAAAATCTGAATGTCTGGTATTATGGCCAGAATTATCAAGAAGTGTGCCAATTACGATGACGTAGACCGTGGGATTGCATGCAGGACAAAACTGGGTCATTAGAGCGGGTGTCCTATTTTGTGTTGGTGAACTCGGTAAAATTTATAATTTTAGAACGCACAAATGGAAGGCATGTTATTTTCTGGTTTCCCCTGTCGTGAGAAAGAAGGGCTGAAGGAATGGTGGCAACCCTGTTTGGTGGGAGCGTTGCGTGGACTAGGCGTTGTAGACGAATTGCATGCGCCGACCGGAAGGGTTCTCCGTTTCTGAGGCATCGGGCTTGCTGTCTGGTTCTTCGGCCGGATCCCAGTAGCGGGCCACCAGTTCAGGCACCATCTGCACTTCGAGGCGCAGACCTGGCCCTTCGCCCTCTTCCTTCCCAACGTCACTACGTTTGCGCAGGTAGTTGAAGCAGCAAGTCCGGAAGTTACGAGTGCCGCAGACCGACTGACACTCCTGGCCACACCAGTCGCAGCTCAGAGCCACCGACCACGTGCACACACACCACAGCACCACACCTGGTCAAAAAAAAAAACAATAGACAGCGTTGCTGGAATGTTTGTAGCGGAACACAGATGTAACAACGGAAGGTACTGAGAGGTTGAAAGCCAGCTATGACACACACCAGTCATTGCAGCCTATGTTACAGTGCACTGTGCACATGCTCCTTTTGTCGGCTCATTTCTTGGTCATGTCCTGATCGCCACATCGATTTGGACTTGTACGCCATTACTCTCAGCACCTCCGCTCTGAGCACCCCAAGTTTGTACACGTATTAGTTACATTTGTGCGTGTCTTCAAAGCTGGGACCAGTGTCGGTGTTTTAACGCAATTCAGTTCGTGCTGTCAGCTGACAGTGCGCAGTAACTCCACGGTAAACACGACACTTCACGTTGCCCTTCGATGGGCAAACGAATGAAGTTCGTCGTTGGACCCGTGTGCCTCGCATTGTGAGAGATTTCACGTGTGTTTCTTTTGATTTTCCGTGTCTGATTGGTCTAGCCACGCATATTGCAGATGCACTCTGCGCAATACCTGCTGCATAGAGTCCGAAATTAGTTCACCGTGTTTTTCGTCGCATATCCCAGTAGAAACGGAGTTGCAGATGAACCAACGTTGTGGATCTGGAAGGGGGCTGTAATGCGTGTCATATCGGATATTTTCTTACAGAGAGCCGTTTTTGAGAAACTCGACAGACGTGTTTAGACAGTGGCGTAGCTGGGATTTGTGGCCCCTGGGGCGAATGAAAACAGTGGCCACCCCTAACAGAAATTATGAACTAAAAAAGTTACAAGAATTTTTTGAATTTACTTTTGTTTTATCTCAATGATTTAAATTTTCCGAACGCAAAATTCACAATTTTCAACTTTTTCATTTTGCTGCCTAGGGCGACCGCACCCATCCAGAGTTACTTGTTAGTTTGTGGCCGAATACATTATCAAGCAGAAGGCTAGGAGCAAGTCTGTTGTACAGCGACAGCTCTGCCTGCTTGGTTGACTAAACAGAAATACACTGTTCTTTGACACCTCACGTACAAAGTATGCCCATTCGCCAAGTACGATAGGTTCTTCGCCAGCCAAAAGTTAACACAGTTTCGTATAAGTTAGGAGTTGCTCTGGCAAGACGGGAACCGAAATTAATTTCTCGACTGCTGTAGTTTGAATGTAGTGAAAACTTGTTCGTATACTTTCTGTGCTGCTTAACACCAAATACTGTACGGATATTTTTGGAATACTTAAGGCCAAATAACGAAGACCGTTTTGCAGCTTCTCTCCTGTCATAATTTTATTTCCACACCCCACCTTATCATTTTATACGATGTGTTGTGCCATGAAGCTGGCCTGCCCTAACCTAAATTCTACCCACTCATCCTTAGAAAATAGAAGCATTGGCTGAACTTAAAAATGTGTTTGATAACTCTGTCTTTATGGACAGTGTTACTGCATCAGCAGTCAGTTGTTTCTTTTGATCTCACGCGCTATCTTTGAAGAAGTTTGATTGGAACTCGCGTGACAAGCAGATCAATGTGGGCCATGCATTGCGGAGTGATTCTATCGGAATAAAAATGACTGCACACTGCCGCCGGGTATTGGATGTGTTTCGTACTGGCGCGAGAAATGTGGTCGCGGAAGCAGTATTACATTACCCACACTCACACACAAACACTGCAGACACGAAGGTCGCGTAGGAGCTTTTCAATTTAAAGTTGCGAGTTTTAATTAACATATTATAGTGACTGACAAAATTACTTTTCAAGCTACGGCCTTGCATATTAGTGTTCAGTTATACAGTCTCGTTTCTCATAACCTTTCCATAGTTCCAGTGCCTCGGCGGTATTACGGAATTGCAGACAAAATGTTAGTTAGGTCAGTTCGTTGCATTTTGTGGCGTAATTTTATCTAACACTCGATCTAAGACAGTGGTTTAGCATCGTGACACAAAAACCTACGTCTCGACCCAACTTACGTTTGCAAGCGTCATTTGGGACTTGGAAGATCAGGACTTTCGAAACGTTAAGCGCATTTGCAAAACATTTGCGCAAAGTGACCGTTAGTTTCGTCATGTCTGTCCGTCCGTCCGAATGGAACAACTCGACTGACGCCGACAGAACTTATGTGAAATTTGGTGTTTAGGAGATTTGCAATATGACATCGACAGCACACAGGTTTAGGTTAGCATGTGACAACAGTAACAGCATGTTCCTGCTTGCATCTGTGATTTGTGTCGCGTCGTTTCAGAGGTAAGGTACAATAAATACCGTAGGATATATATATATATATATATATATATAATGTGACGTCACACAGGTGTGATTTGTATGCTGGGTGATGGGTGCACATGTACAAACACAATCAGTATAACATTTAACGCTTGTTGCCTATATCTGGGAATGTGACATCATGTGTATATATGCATATGGAATGTGAGCGTACTGCAAATTATGAACGAAATATCATTTGCAAGTCAGCAAGTGCAAAATACTACCGACAGGCTGAAATTTTCAAGCTATGTTATAACGGAGGTTGGATCACAAATGGTAAGTTATGCAGCAGTAATACTGGCACTGGCACTGTGCGATGTGTGCACAGTGGCATCAACATGGCCACAGTGCGCAGAACTGCGTTACCGTCTGAGAACAGTTCGAGGTGCACTGTTACGTCACATAGACATTTTATATCTCGTTTGATGCTTGCAAATGCTCAAAAAGACGGACACGAAAATCAGGAAGTGCTGTTGCTGCCCAGTTTAAGGAAGCACTGGCGAAAAGTTGGGACACGTTGACCGGTAGGCCTAATGTTAGTGCATGAAGTCAAGGGAGACGAGAGACGCGGCAAGGTGCCGACCGGCCGGCGTGCTTTGCAGTTTATTTCAGAGCTAGGAAGATGTTTTGATTGCAGAGCAAAAAATAAATACAGTTTTAAACAAAGGCGGGCTTTTGTGAACGTCGTAGACATAACTTGGGGGAGGGGGTAAGGGGGGGGGGGCATAAACGACCCTCCAGTATTTTTTCTACCAAAGAATATTTTACTGATTTAAAAGAGGGGCAAATAGAAAAATCGAAATATTTTTAATCTATTATTTTGGTGGTATAAAGACAGAAAAAAAATGAAAACCTTCCTTTTACGGGACGCAGAACAGAGGCATCCTAATGCCCGTAGTCGATTTTGCACCCCTCTCCTCTCCACCATTGTTGCCAGCCACGTTACGGCTATGGTGATAGGTTGGCAGCTTGGAGGTTGCTTAAAAGGCAGGGAGTTTTTTGACTAGCTGTGTGACTAGTGTCTTTTCACGAAGTACTCTACTGCACAAAATTAGTGTACAGAAATATAAACAAACAGGATAATAAGTGGCTTTTCTTTAAAATGAAATGCCATAATTTCTTGCAGTATTTGTACAGCAAGTAGCAAACAACTTGAATTATAAGAAATGGTAGAACAGATTGCCTGCCACCGATATTTTCAAATGTTGGTGACACTGCGAAAAAGGATCGTTCGTTATATCTCGTTTGTAACACATCAAGTGTTGAACTGTCTCGAACATCCAAAGCCTGTGGCCCTGCTGTGACAATTATGCAGTGGATAAGGGCAAAGTATTTCTGTACAAACTGAGTAACTCTGTAACTATCGGTTTTTCTCACTCACCGGCCACAAGCAGTCTGACGGGCGGTGCTCCAGCCACTGACATGATGTTGCTTGCTGCTCTGAAAACACACTTGACGGTCAGTAGCCATCTTTACTGTAGCTTCTCAAACAGCAGTAAAATGCATTACAAAACATTGTACAATATAGAAAGGCAAAGTTATCCTGAGCTTAACTCTTCACAGCCCAGTGATCACTATATCTACCGCACTGTGGTCACTATATGTACCGCACTGTGGTCACTATATGTACCGACAGGTGTAACAATCACAAATTCTCCGTTATGCCCACACAGTGTACTTATGTGTTTTGTGTGGATCTGAGAACAAACAGCGATTATTTCCCTATACACCATCAACTGAATGGTTTTTATAACAGGGATTTAAAACTTTGCAGCCCAGTGGTCACTATATGTACCGCCAGTTTAAAATTCAACAATTCTACGTTCTGCCCACACAGTGTATTTATGTGTTTTGTGTGGATCTGAGAACAAACAG
>Ga0123357_10014327_pt1 | contig 10341 bp, 5 predicted proteins | sample TergutEmb28metaG_FD_89873 | JGI IMG/M metagenome (GOLD analysis project Ga0123357, IMG submission 89873) | Embiratermes neotenicus P4 segment gut microbial communities from Petit-Saut dam, French Guiana - Emb289 P4 | ecosystem: Host-associated > Arthropoda: Insects > Digestive system > Gut ... | reverse complement strand
GGGGAGACCTAGGCGTAGATGGGTGGATAATATTAGGATGGATCTCCAGGAGGTGGGATGTGGGTATATGGACTGGATTGGGCTGGCCCAGGATAGGGACAGGTGGCGGACACTTGTGAGTGCGGTAATGAACCTTCGGGTTCCATAAAGTGCGGGGAATTTCTTGACTAGCTGCAAACCAGTTAGCTTCTCAAGAAGGGCTCTGAACCATGGAGTGAGTGAGTGAGAAACATGGCTTGTGTCAGGTATGTAATTGTAAATATCATGCACAATAATAATAATAATAATAATAATAACAATAATTTGGGCCGAAAAATCCTAGTCGGTATACCGACTCGCTATGGGCTGCATGGTTCGGGGATCGAATCCCGGTGGGGGGTGAGAGTTTCCGCATTTGACCAGGCCGGCTATGGGGCCCACCCAGCCTCCTTTACAGTGGGTACCGGGTCTCTTTCCCCGGAGTAGTGTGGTCGGGGCTTGGTGTTGACTACCCACCCCCATCTTGCGCCGAGATTAAAGAAAGAGTAGAGCTACACTTCTACTTCTCCTCTGGGCCTTCATGGCCTGTTCTAAGGCGAAATTTGTCTTAATAACAATAATAATAACTATTATTCTTTTATTCTGATTCTTATATTCTGGTACTGCACTTTCCTTTGAATGTGCGTTCAGTTCCATTTTGTCGCCATTTTGTTTATATTATGGAGGACTTACCCACTAACTGTACAGGAGTCTATAAGGTTGAAGTTTGATTATGAACTGCGAAGCAGGAGATAGGAGATACAATACCGTCACTGTGTTCTTCCTGATCGACTGACAAAACACACATAAATCCCTCAACCAAGCGGCAGGTTCAGGAAACCGCGCTTTAAGTGAGTGCTTTAAGACATTCTCAACTGCTACGATTGCATAGCGTCAGTGACAGACATATGAGGATGGCACGTTGGTGGGATGATACAGGGGAAAACTGGCGTACTCAGAGAGAAACCTAACCCAGGGTCACTTTGTCACTAACAAATTCCACGTGGTCTAGGACTGAAGCCGGTTTCCCGTGGTGACAGGCTTGGAATAACAGTCTCATCATAGCCCTTTCCCTTTCCTGCAGGCGTTCGAAGGCGCAATAAAAACTGCTGTTAGAACATTTCCTTTCACAAGGGTGGTTTATATTGGATCGTATAAAGACTTACTTGTTACAGGCATCAAAAGAAATGATAATCAGTATTATTTGTTTAGTAATTACGTAATGCCGATTCAGATTCTGAAGTTAAGTAGATTGATGGATGTCTGTATTCTTTCAGTGGGTTGGACAAAGATGTGGTGCGAGCACAATATTGAGATGGATATTCAGGAGATGAATTTTCAGGATTAACGGTAGATAAGCTGGTTGAATATGTGCTAATGTAATGACGTGTCCCATTACCACATGTCAATTAATTAGTCCAAGTTATCTGTCTGTAGGTATTGAGGAAAACAAAGATCTTGTCGAAGTTGTTCTCAAAACCGTGGAGAGTTACCGCAAAAAGTCCGCCACTGTTTGGGAGCAACAGTTTTGAAGTGTCATGAAAAACGAATCCGGAGTACTGCTATGACAGCTAACTTGTATTAAATTGGTGGTGCAAAAACAAACAAAGCACAGCCATGCATATGCATAGATTATATCACTACTTAAACCGACATAGGATCTTCGCATTTGCAAATGTGGGAATTACCGTAGCCCTTGTGGACAATCCTCTTGGGAAGCATTCATTAGTGAGACGAAGAACTTTCTTCCTGTCACACGTCTCTCCGTGCTTAAGTGGCATATGCCCAACAATGCCCTTGATTAATAAGCATCTCGAGGTTTCTTTAAATAAATTATCTGAAGCCCAAAAGGCAATACTGTTAATATCCAAGTCCGTAATAGGACACTGTCATGGATCAGTTCCATTTTCCTCCAATCATTAAAACCTAGTATTTTAAGATCCGTTTTAATATTATCCTCCCATCTGCGTCGCTGTCTTTGCAAGTAGCGACTGAGTTGTAAACACTCCTGTTTAGGATTTGGGAGGTCTCTTCTGATCTCAGCCGATGGATCGGTATCCATACTGATTTTCATCACGGTAGTCCTCAGTCCTTCTACACAACTGGCCTGTTATTGGTTTGAAATATTCGTGTTGAATAAAAGAGAAGCGATTCTGTATCTTATTTTACAGAACATGTAATGAGGTGTCTCAGAGAAATAATTTTCGTTGACAAATTTGATATCGGCACGGAAATAGCGTTCTGTTTTCTGTACGATATCTTTTATTAACGACTATATTTAAAAGAAAAGCACATACTTTTAAACAAAATATGCCATCTCAGAAATTATTGAGTGTCGTACATACGTATATTTGTCACACACACTCTAGAAACGTCATGATTATAGTGTGCCAGGCAGAACTGGAAAAACACTCACTTTTTATTACTATATATTACCGTCAACACAACTACAAAGAATATAATGCTAATGCAACATGTTTCGACTTAAAATAGTCATCTTCAGGCTAAGCTAAGAACCATTAATGTTTTTACACGGTGGTTGTGCGCATTTGGGATTCCATATGGCTTACAGTGTTTTTGCTGTAGCAAAAACACTGTAAGCCATATGGGATCCCAAATGCGCACAACCACCCTGTAAAAAATAGTAATGGTTCTTAGCTTAGCCTGAAGATGACTATTGTAAGTCGAAACATGTTGCATTAGCATTATATTCTTTGTAGTTGTGTTGACGGTTATAGTAATAAAAAGTGAATATATCAATACACAACGGGATGACTTCATTCAAATTGGAAAAAAAGATGCCGGCTGGAGAAACATGTAGCAGGTGACTTCGGACATAACTTGGACACCGAAGTAGCAAGAAATTTCTTCATTTAAACTTATAGCATATTTACTCGTGTAGCTATACTTGTCAAATATTCGCGTCAATTATGCATTGTTTTTACCGGAACTGCCTAAACCTGAGATGATGTGGCTAATGTCGACACCAAATCAAAGTTCCTGGCGATGTTATAAATAATATGGTAATACGGATAATTCTGATATTACGAGTTTAAACGTAGCATAAACTATACCGATATAGTCTAGGAAGCGTGTCATCCCCGTTGTGTGTGTGAAAATGCCTCTAGTCAGAGTATACCACCACATATAGGATTTACGCAATAAGGCCCTATGTAGAGCTCTCTGCACCACGTTCGCGCTCAATGTACATAGTAGGACCTTAAGTTATGTTCTCTGGAAGACAACCTGAAGATGGCCAGTAAAGGCCGAAACATGTAATTGTCTAGTATAGCCATTAAATACACCGTAATTGACATAGTTGTGATTGACTACATACCCTTTCCAATACACCGATATAGGTAATGTCAAAGATGGTGGTGTATGCAATGCTAACCCCACTTGGTGTAAAGAAGCAAATAATGATCATTTGCAGATTTGAGAAAAACCTGCACGTAGCCAAGTTGCTGCAGGTTCATTTCTTCGGGAGTGTTGGTATTTGTCGACTGGTAAATGGTTGGCGACGTTTGTAATCAGCGTAATGTTTTTTAGGGGTCAGATAGTCCTCTTTTACTCCTTGACCTTGAAAATGAAGGCACTGCACCCTCCCGAAAGGCCGGTCAATATTTAGTAGTCGACACATCCAAGAACACTCCAATCTTGAACCTTAATGTGAAAGTTAGTATTAATGGTAATTAAATTGCAATGGATTCATTGTGGTCGAGTTTGTTGCGTAAAATATTTAAGGTTCGGACTGCAGGCCACAAAAAGTGATATGGCCCGATTTGTGTCTAGCGGAAGACACGTACTTGAGAGACCCAGCATTCACCCGGAATGTTCGGACATGTGACACTGATCTCCCGAAAAGAGCAGAATGTCAGTTACATTTGAAAATCGAATTAGTGTGTTTGATTTCCTGTCGTAGCTCGTACGTGTTACAATACGAGCTCATACGCTTAAGCATCACATATCGGCTTAATTGTTGTAATTACACCTTCGCATTGGTTCTGATATTTTTATGTTTCTTTGTTATTTCGTTTTATACTTTAATGTATCTAATTTTTGTATTTTATATCCATGAAGAAGGCCACACGGTTGACCTAAACATGTAGGAATTTACTGTTTGAATAAAACTAATTTTAGTATACTTGTGCGCATTTGTTGTTAACAGTGTATAGTATATTCGATTAGTGCGTGAATCGTGGATCATATATACTAAAGACCACAAATTTTCTATCCTCATTTCTAATTTACCTTACAGAATTTAATTTCTTTTGGAAATACAAACGCCTTCAAGCTGACAGTTCTTTCGTGGCATACCGCACTGAATCCACGGAAAGAAGTCGTGTGGACAGTGGCGATGACAACGCCCGAGGCTTGCGCCTCACCACCTACTGGTAACCCCCCACCCCCCACCCACGTCGGTCTATTACTATTCTGTCAAAGAACGCAGAGTGTTTGTAACTAGAGACTGCAGTAACGTGGTTATCGCTGTTACGTTGCGTATGGGAAGAATGAAAGACCGGAGGCCAATACAGAAAAGTACCCTGATGCGGTAAACGTAACAGACTAAAGAAGATGCAGAGGGGATAAATCCACGGCACTTAATTCTGTGGTCTCTGTGCAGACATACTCTTTAAGGCGTAAGAGATAGGATGTTCAAATTGCATCGTATCCCACCATAATAATTTCGGTCCTCATCCGTCTCTCCTGCATCGTTTATTGGGGTTCCAGTGCAAATGCCACATACCTCTGGGCGCTGTATCGAATTTCAGTTTCGGGCAGACATATAACGGGGTGCTGATAAGTCCTTAGACCGACCAGGAAGGAAACAAGCTCGGAAGCATGTCAGAAACGCGCGCGATTTCAACAACATCGAGACGCGAGCTGTCATCATGTTTTTTTTTTCCGTCTGCAAAGCAAGACGTCGGAGGAAATTCACGCCATTCTGACAGAAACATTACCTTGTTTCTTTCCTGGTTGGGCTAAGGACTTATCAGCACTCCTGTAAATGATTCTAATCGATAGAGTGAAATGAAACATACCAAAGAACGCTGTTATTATGATATTTTATGCTTTGATGGTTGTGAAGTTAAGGGATTCTTGAAAAGTAGTTAGAGACCAAATTTGGAAGCGTAAACGCACTGTCTTTCATCCGCCAAGATTTGTCATGGGAAACAGAGTTTTATATGTGACAATTCATATGAGGTTGCGACATAAAATTAAAATTGCTCGTCAACAAGGGATACACGACACGATTAACAGAGTATTAGAAAGTAAAATTACAAAGATGGATTTCTTATATCTCCTGTGCCTGTATCGTATCCCTGCTAACAAATATTACCTTGTTAGTAGTTGAATCAGAATATTATAGACAAAGAGTTGCTACATATTTTATCGAGAGATACGTAAACACGATTAGAAACGTAGTTGCAAACAAATATTTCCCTAATAAACAAAAGAAACCCAGAATAAAATATAAAGCTTTGAATACCTCAGTGGACAGATTCATTTTCCTAGAGCATTCTGTTCAACATAAAGCAAAATTATGTGACTATAAGATTTCATTCGGAGAAAAAACATACCTATTGATATTAAATGGGTCTGAGTATAGGTCATGAGAAATACAATATGTAAATTGTTACCGAGTTCGTAGTCTTCTATGTACTACTGCTCTATTACAAAATGGTAATATTAACGACCTTCGGAGAAATTCCTCCCTCCTTTCTAAGAACCTACACATGTGTAATTTTACTACGTCATTATATTGCAATATATAAAATGGAGGTTTTTCTACTTTCTCTTCCATTTTTCCTACTATTTTCCCCCTTGCTTCTACTCCGTACCCCTTACCGTCAAGTGTGTACTGTAGAGTGCATATGCGCTAGGTTGTATAGCACTAAAGCTGAACTCAAGTGGTCGCAGGAGGGATATACAGGACCGTCTTTCGAGAGCCCTTCTCCACTGCACTGTTACAAAGTTCATGTGTTGTCAATGGCTCCGGATTAAGATTCGTGCTGGCGTGTTCTGCAGCAGGTATCATATTTATACACGTTTTAATGCCACGGAAATGAATTACGTTTCTTTAAACTTCATTATATATCGTGCATAGGGAGAAAAATATTTAAAATGTGCATTTTATTGTAATGAAATACTACTTTATTTATTTTTGAGTATTTAATATTTTCTACAAACACTGCATGAGTAAACTCATTAAAAATACATTTTTATTTGGACAGGAAAAGACTGCTTAAGAACGCACAGTGTTTCACACTACTAATAGCAAAATCATCTGTCCTACATTACACGAAACCAATTCCGCCCTTCTATCGTCGTCGTCGTCGTCGTCATCATCATCATCATCATCATGAACATCACTACAATCTACTTTTCAGAATCTTATTTTACTCTTATTCTCCAACCTCTTGTGCAGCTTTTATTCATTACACCTCCGTGCGCGTTTCTTCTACATTAAATCCTAGTTCCTATACTCTTGAAAAATCCACAGCAAAAGGCCTTTCTTGGTGTTTTCTGAAACAACTGTTCAAGTTGTCACTACACTCCTTGTTCCATAGATCCCATACATTCATCGCCGTTTTAACATTTCTGCCACTGGGTCCTAATGCTGTAATTCTGCAATGTCTTAATGTTATTCACATATCGGTATCTTCCTTCGAGGCTTAGATTTAAACTTGGTGCGGATTTCTCACTTTCTCGTGCATGCTACACATTCTGTTAGGCCAATTCCTTGTCTTAACAGGTCATTAATGCTGTATTATGTGAAAACAACAAATTCTGAGGATCTTCACTCTGTAATTTGCTCCACACTACTGTTTCTTCATCTCTGCTAGACCTTAACACGTAACTTTCTCAGCACGATCAACCCACGTCCCTTTCTTTCTACTGTCATATTCACATTGATCAACATGTAAAAGTGAAATCGATAATGGCAGTCCACTCATTTAGGTGACGGACAATGGAAGAGACATCTTGGTTCCACATACCTCCATTTGATCTGCAACTATCCTCGTTACCAATATATCTATCACGGGTCCGGTGTTCACACAACCACTCTTTCTCCGGAAGTAAAATTTCTGTGCCCGAAGCTAACAACTCCCTTCCGTCGTGTTTGTCTTACTATAGTTTTAGCTATTTAAAGCTATTGGTAACTATATGTACCACCAGTTGTAACACTGAGAATCTCTACATTTTGCCACAGAGTGTATTTTTGTGTTTCGTGTGACTGTCACAACAAACAATTATTTATAACCTAAAGCTTTCCCGGCGTCTGAATTCAGTAAAACTTTCTCGGTCTAGCAGACGCGTCACGTGGCTGGACGGCGAGTGAACCAATGCATCGAGAACCATCTCTGTTCCCGTCATTGGAAGCGCCATATAGCCCAAGAAAGTTTATTGTTAGTAAACAGTTATTATTTCCCCACGCACTATTAACTTAGTGGTCTTTATAATGGAAAAGAAGTGTGTTCTCTTTCAGGTATGAACTACATCTTTTAAATTGTTATGTTTTGCTGACCGTGCATCCTGGTACAGCTCTGGATAAATGACCAACTTGATGCACAATTACGTTATATAAAACGTTTTTTATTATTATAATCCTCTACATGTTTCGAGCAACACTGTGCTCATCATCAGGAGGTCAAATTGTATTAATACAGCATCTGGTATAGTATTCTCTGCAAGTGACCGTCCGGTGTGCAGGTTGAGGAGTAGTTCCTTTTCAACCTGCACACCGGACGGTCACTTGCAGAGAATACTATACCAGATGCTGTATTAATACAATTTGACCTCCTGATGATGAGCACAGTGTTGCTCGAAACATGTAGAGGATTATAATAATAATAAACGTTTTATATAACGTAATTGTGCGACAAGCTGGTCATTTATCCAGAGTTACATATTTTAAGTATAAATTAGTTAAGCGCCCGTCTTCAGGACATTAATGTCGGTCCACATTTGTCGCTAGTTTAGAGCCCGAAACTAAAGGACGTACGTTGGATACAGTTGCATGACTCTCCGCTGTCGTTACAAGACTTGCCAGTTGCCGGAGCACATTTCGGGTGTGATATTTAAAGTACAGTAATTCGCTCGAAGACGCAACGCATGTTCAGGCCAGATACCTGTCTCTTATCAATTCCGAATGATGGCTGTTCCTGTGTTGTGAAGTGAATTAGTGAATGTTGCATGCTCAGTTTCCTTTTCGCGTGACGTTTACAGGTCGGTCGCGTGCCTTTTTAACCCTTGTTACGTTGTTGTGAACTGCCCAAATGCAAAATTCCAGTCAACTTTGCATGGAACACAGGCTGCATACAACAACTAGATAAGGCGGGGAAAAAAAACCCTATGGCTTGTCAGGGCTCGTAAGCCGATATATAAACTTGTCTTGAATCGCATAACGCAACCGGAGACCACGGATTTCGTGATTGGTAATATATGGTCAGAGTCAAGGTGTCTGACTTCACCTATTAACCGAGCACTGACTTTTACCTCTTCTCTCCATTCCATATTTCTTTCTTTCCTTTTTTCTCCGAGTCCATTGTGATTTTAAAGTGACGTCTGGTCGGAAAACATAACCATAAAAATGTCCGTTGCAAATTAACTTTAGAAAGGTGTGTTACCGGGACCTCACAATGGCAGTTAAAAAAAAGTTAATTTATTTGGACGTAATTTTATTTGATTATTTATTTCTAATGGTGCACGCGGTGGCGCAGTTTGTTGAGGCACTGCGTTACAAGTCGGAAGGTCGCGGGCTCGATTCCCGATGGTGTCATTGGAATTTTTCATTGACATAATCCTTCCGGCCGCACTATTTCCCTGGGGTTGACTCAGCATCTAACAGAAATGAGTACCAGGAATACTTCCTGGGGGGTAAAGGCGGCCGGTGAGTAGGGCTGACAACCTTACCACCTTCATGTGCCGATTGTCTTGAAATCTCGGAGCCTCACCCTCCTGGAAACCTCAGGGCCTGCCATGCCTGTAATGGGATTGCTTTAAATTTTGCTTTTGCTGTTCATTTTCAGTACTCTGTATCTTACATCAATACTGCATAAGTATTTGAATGAAATCATCCCGTTATGTTATCTGAATATTTACTTTATTACAACATATTTCCGTCAACACAACTAACATTTAAGTATAACATTAATGCAACATGTTTCGACTTGTGACAGTCATCATCAAGCTGATCTAAGAACCGTTTAACATTTCACAGGTTTTATTTTGTGCATTTGGGATCCCATACGGTGTAAGGCATATGGGATCCCAAATGCACAAAATAAAACCTGTGAAATGTTAAACGTTTCTTAGATCAGCCTGATGATGATTGTCACAAGTCGAAACATGTTGCATTAATGTTATAGTTAAATGTTAGTTGTGTTGACGGAAACATATTGTAATAAAGTAAATACTGCATAAGTAATTTTAACACACAGTCAGCTGATAGTAGGCCAGGACGGACTCCCTTATGGAGTTCACTTTTTCGATATCTGACGTAATTTCTTTAAGTACCTTAATGCAGCTGCTTCTATTTATCAGTCCAATAAAAGTACCAAGTTTTTTTTATTTTATTTACAGCTTTACAGCTCTTACGCGCTTTGTAGATTTAACGTATTGTCAAGCAAGGGTGCAGGACAAGCCGACAGTCGCCATTTGTATTGTAGCTATCATACTAAGTCTAAGTCTGATGATAACAACTGGTGTCTCCAGTCACTAAAATGAATAAAGGTTTATGCCCGCAGCTAAATTACACACGCTATAAAATCATTCCGTTGAAGGCAACTCCAGTCTCAGTCGCTCTAAACCTCAAATCCCCGCAATATATTGTGTAATTCTTTGGTGTCTCTCCAGGTTCTACACAATATTCACACTTGTTTGGTTTGATTTCTATGAAAAATTAATTTGTTTTCACCCATGAAAAGCTAGGTACGTCCGTCGCAATTTCAACGCTACAGTGACCTCTTACACATTTCGATCGAAGTATTTCACTTTCACCCCCCAAGTATAATATCTGCCATATTTCCCACCGGTCTTTCAGCCTTTCCTTCAGAACAAATGTTGGTGGAGATAAACGTCGCTAGCGATAAGTGCCGTTGGCTTGTTGACGCAGTCTGTAGGGGCTGGGGAAGAATACGTCAGTAGGCACAGAGTGGAGATATCAAGAGCCATCCTCCCCAGGATTCGTGAAGCTTCTTTCTCTGCCCCCCCCCCCCCCCCCCCCCCCCGCGCAAAAAAAAAACATGCCGGCACCCTCCCCCCCGGCAAAAAAAATTTATATTTCCTATTTTGTTTTTTTTTTTTTTTTTTTTTTGT
>Ga0123357_10014326_pt1 | contig 10342 bp, 5 predicted proteins | sample TergutEmb28metaG_FD_89873 | JGI IMG/M metagenome (GOLD analysis project Ga0123357, IMG submission 89873) | Embiratermes neotenicus P4 segment gut microbial communities from Petit-Saut dam, French Guiana - Emb289 P4 | ecosystem: Host-associated > Arthropoda: Insects > Digestive system > Gut ... | reverse complement strand
GCCTATGAAGATGGAACCAATAGTGAGTTCCGAAACGTCGGCAATTAGAACTCAGACGCCGGGGAATTACCCAAAAAGGAATAAATTACATTTAGAACACGGCGAAAGCTTAAAAACAAGATTGAGACAAATACTGCCTACTACAAACCCAAGGCTTGCTGTAGGGTTGTGTCTGTTTCACAGCAAAGCGTTGCGTAGATTTTACATGGAAGTCTGCGGTTCGGCAGTACAAGTACTTTCATTTGGCAGCCACTGAATTGTAACCACAATACTCAATTTCTTGACTGGATTTCACATCTCTCCTCCATCCACACATAGCCGTCGTGTGTCGCCACACTTCTGTTCCTGACTTGCAGTGCATAGAAATACTGCACACATGTCTGTAGTTATAGACACAAAAACTGCAGTTATTCAAGTAGAATAAATTAGTGTGAGAATTTATATGCCTATAACAAAATTTGCCTTCTTTATAATCACGTGTGAAGCCGAAGAGCTCAGTTGGTGTAGTGGCGAGACTACGGGCTGATTTTCCTAGGAATCGTAAATCTATGCTGGCAGGGAAAAAGGATTACTTTTGCTCCAAAGTATTACTTTTGCCCTGAAGACAACGTAAGGTAACCTAACCTAACCTAACCTAACCTAACATAATCTAACCTAACCTCATAATCAATGCGTAAAAGAGGATTTTTCCCCCACCGGTGCGTGAAGGTGAACACCAATCCCTATTCAGTGCTGAAGTTAAGAATAAGTGGAGGTATGTCATTTCTTCTGCATGCACCTTCAAGGCATGCACAGAGAAAACTATATTCATACCATACAACTATTAGGATTGACAAATTACATACTGTCACTTTATGCCGTACTCTAATCCACCAAAGAAAACGTTACAACGAAAGAATTTAGTTGCTTCGAAATTATTTTAGTTAACAAACACAAACAAATATAACGGCAAGCAAAACTATTTGACAAATGGATGTTTCTGAGGGCGGTAGACCTTCCGGGATATGACACCGCTACTTATCGGAAGTACGTGCAACCTCTATATTCAATGCGGTAAAATACAATTTCTGCCATGCGATACCTGCACTTACGCGTACTTATGTCTCAGACTGTACAGCTATAATTACTGTCGCTCGGTTTTCAAATTTGACAGATTACGAGGCAGCCACCTCGACGAGGGAGAAACCTAATTACACAGCAAACTGCCCGCAGTACAGCCTCACAGTAGATGCGTGTGTTTCGCCTGTCCTGCTCCAACAATTTTCACTTTTTCTTTTGGTTCATTTATTTAATTTCTCTCTCCTTTTCATTTTACGTGCCTTTTTTTGTGAGAATCGGCTAGAAAATAACATTACAGCGCGTATAATGTGGCGAATTATAAGCATACACGGATTAGGTAGGGGAAATTTGTCGCCGAACATTACCAACGGTTTCCAGCTCTGACGAAATCTTGGTGGCACCAAATTGAAAGATCGTTGCGAGGTGCAAATAGTTGTGACGCGGTGGATAGTAACACGGGACACAGACTGCCGACAACTGGCAGTACACAAGTTGGTCGCAAATCGTTGCAAATTCCCGTGTTGTTGTGCGCAGTGTAAAAATTACTGGGACACGACAAGCTCATTGGAATTTTAGACTGCCCTAAATTAAATAATTTACATTAACCCTCTAAAGACGAAGGCAAGACCGCTTTATTTAAAGACCCAGTCCGTACCGCGCTGTAAACACTTTTCATATCGGTTATAAAAAGCAATCAGTTTATGGTGTAAGTGGCAAAAGTCGCTGTTCGTTCTGAGATAAACACGAAACACATACGGTGTTGGCAGATTGTATAATTCTTAAGTGTTATCATCACACCTATACGTGTGATGATACCAGAGGCTGTATAATACAATTTTGAGTTCCTGATGATGAGCACATGGTACTCGAAACATGTAGAAGCATTAAATAATCTATTGTAAAACACAATTTTGTGCATCAAGTTGGTTTATTACTAAGATAAATATACTGAAATGCACGGCCAGCAAAACATAAAAAAATATTTTACCCTTATTTTATGGTACGTTTGTCCTTCAATATGTAAAATTACTACGGGCGTTGACACGTGGTCAAACAGAGAAACCACTTTGCTGCAGCAAGCTGCCTTCACTCGGACATGATCCGCTCATTACGCAAAAACGTGGTTCCGAGATCTCTGTTTTTTAGTTATTCTAGTAAGTTGCATAATATGGGGCTCTTTGTGGTCGTCAAGACCCCTTGTTAGATGCACTCGACCTAGTAGCAGTAATCTTTCAGGCTGACATGTAGTGTATGTTTTGTAAAGCTGACACTTGTAATTGTGATATCGCAAAACTTCGTTTTTTGTTTACCTTCTGTTCAAAAGACCTACACAACCACCTCTGCTGCGCGGGCATAAAGTTAACAGTAGAGTTTGTGTACTTGCTCTGCCCAATGTGTTTTCCTCCAATTACACACAGCGCCGCAGCCGACGGTATTCTGTTTATGTATCCAAGTCTCTAATGTGGAGTAGACACGTAAATTGTTTTTATCAGTTTGTATTTTTACTGAAATTTTATGTTCATTCCTCTTGCCTTCTATAAATCTATATCTTTCATGGTGTGCAGAAGGACAATTGTATTTTACTAAGGTAATGACATGGGTCCAATAGCATATCAGTATGATAACTCGCCCTTCCCACAGACATTTTGACTTATGCTAAAAGACGTCTAACTTCACAAAAACTATGCTCAGGCTCTATTGTATATTGAGAATGATTATCCACTTGTAAAACACAAATGAAAAACTCACGAACTTCGTAATCGCTTGAAAATTTTCTAACCACTTGAAATTGATAATCGTATTCAATATTTTCAAACCACAAGAAGTGGACAATAGTCTTCACCGTTTTCAAACCACGGGAACTGGATAATCGTTGTCACAAATATCAAAACACGGTAACTGGATAATTGTCGTCACCGTTTTCAAACCTCAAGAAATGGAAAATCGTCGTCACCATTTTCGTTGTCAACAACATGAAATTCTGAGCTTTTTCAATTTTAGAATCTGATCATTCTTTGTTCCTTCGGGGCAGTTCTCCAACACTTCGCCAATTTGTTTTGTAAAACTGTAGGGCATCTAAAGACACTAACAGCAAACGTACACCAAGGACTGTCTGCTGGTTGAAATTTGTAATTTCGTATACATAACATTTGTTAATATACATGTATTCCATCTCTGGTATTGAACACTGTTTCTTTCCGCATTACTTCTCTCAGCATTTTGTGTGACACCAGGTACAAATGAACAGATGCAGTTACTGAAAAGCACGGGAATTCCGTTGCCAGTTACTTGGGAGATTCCTGTACTGTCGATAACAACATGACGGTTGTGGTCGGGTCTAGAGTCATTAATCAAGGCGCTGCGAAGTCGCAAAACAAAATTAGCTGTATGTGACATATAGGCACAAGTAGATAATGGATTGCTTTTTACTAGATAGCCCAGCGTGATAGATGTGCGATGTTTTATAAGCTGGTATCTCAAGGCTTTACGTGTCTCCTGCAGACGGACTAGTTGGCCGTAAGGGTATCTTCAGGTGGTACTGGGGTTAAGCACATGGAGCTGCTACCGCAGTGTTCACTTTTCTCTGTTTAAGAGTATAGAATGTCACACACTCTTTGAATTTTTAAGTTCATTTCTTCCTCACGATATTTATATGTATTTTTATAATATTATGTTGCACTCGTTGGCACGCGGTGGCGCAATTGGTTCAGGCACTGTGCTACAAGCCGGAATGTAGCGGGTTCCATTCCCGATGGTGTCAATAACATAGTCCTTCCGGCCGCTTTATGGCCCTGGGGTCGACTCAGCCTCTAATAGAGATGAGTACCAGGAATATTTCGTGTAAGTTAGAGGTGGCCAGTGCTTAAGGTCTGACAACCCTACAACCTTCATGTGCCGATTGCCTTGAAAACTGAAAGCCTCAGCCTCCTGGAACCCCCAGGGCTTGTCCAGACCTGTGCAGGGTTTGCTTTATCTTTTTTACGTTAGTCTTACCCGTCAGCTGGTAGCGGTGATGTATCCAGTTACATAATTATCAAGAGCAGAGAATTTGCGAAACAAGGAAGTCTTCTTCTTATACCTTTCGCTGGATAGTAGTTACCTTGAAGTATGTTATATTCAGTCCTATTCATCAACTTCACGTTAAACAAACATCCCTTCTTGTCGATGCCATGGAATAATTGCGTTCTTTTGCTACTGAGCATTGCGATACGTGGCGTAGAGTTCCTGATGCTTCTTCTGAACGTCTCCAATTTGAATGCTGCGTAGTGCAAACATTCTGAATCGTGTCGTTCTCTCCAGTTCCTGATAAAATAAGTAAATACACAGACGCAAAACGAGAGGAAGAACGAAACAAGTCAAGTATGTACCGGGACATCAAATAGGTAAACAAAACTCTAATCAAAGGATTTGAATGTAAGGAGCTACGTCGGATGTCTAGACGTAGATTTGAGGTTACTATTACGATGGGTGTGCCGGATAGCTCAGTCGGCATAGCAACTCGCTACGGACTGGACGTTCCGGGGATCGAATCCCCTGGGGGGGCGAGATTTTCCGCACCCATCCAGACCGTCCTCGAGGCCCACCCAGCCTTCTGTAATATGGTTACCGGTTTTCTCTACTGCGGATAAAGAAGCCGGAGCGTGACATTGGCCGCCTACCTATATTTAACCCCGGTGTTAAGGAATGAGTAGAGCTATACCTCTAGTCGCCCTCTGCGTTTTCGTGGCTTGTTCTAGGGTGATATTTCTCGTTACCTTGACCTTACTATTAAAATGGTTCTCAATGACAAAGGATAGGTGTTTGTTGGCTGGGCTGATGTGTTTCTAGATAGAAGTCAGTGGAAAATCCTTGTTTTAAAATAAGAGGGGAATTTCTTTACAAGTACGGCGACTAATATGTTTTGAAGAATTCTTACCCATGGGATTAGTTCAATGAAAAAGTGAAATGCATGTAATATATTAAATGACAAGGTTTTTCAACACATATGTTCCCTATGTGACCGAGATAAAAAAAAACCTCCATAATCTTTGTTTTATAAAAATAGTTGCCATTGGAAAGTGATCGGGATAGTTGAGTGTTCAAGCTTAAAGTTTCTTCACCATAATTTTATTATCCGTGTTAAAAGTTTTGAAACAAGTTCCCTGTGTGCTGGCACCTAGCGTTGTGTCATTTTATAAGTAGGTATCAAGATTTCGTAGAAAAGTGCTACGTCCATCTTCAGAGCAAAAGATAGAACAGCACTTCTCTCCAAACTGCTGATACTTATATTCCAAACTACACGGCGTTAAATCCAGAAGGCAACCATCTTCACAATTGCAGCCGTGGAAGCTTCAAAACCCACATGAATTCCATCAGACATTTTCTGCAATTGAATGTTTCTCTTACTGTCAGATAAGGCTCCAAACTGGTCCACGATCTGTTCTTATATAGTATGTGTTTTACTGTGCACGTAAACAGTGAGCCTTGTCAGCCCCAAGTTACATGAAACACTAGCTCTAAAATTCTGCAAGCATGACATAGTGATCCCTAGTCTGAATATAGCCAACTGTCATTTTCTTTAAATTTCAAACATAATACATTAATAAATAAAAGGTAAAGGTAAAGTGATTCCGTTACAGTCCCGGTGTGGCCCGGAGGGTGGGTAGAGGTATAGCTCTACTCTTCCATGACCACGGCATTAGAAGGGGGTGAGTGGTCAGCAGCACGCCCCGGCCGCACTTTGCCCCCGGGAAAGACACGGTACCCATTTTACAGGAGGCTAGGCGGGCCCCAGGGCAGATCTGGACGGGCGGAAAATCTCGTCCCCACCGGGATTCGATCCCAGACCCTCCAGCCCGTAGTCAGTCGCTATGCCGACTGAGCTACCGGGCCCACTTGTATTCATAAACAAACTTTCAACATGAAAACAATGGTAGCAATGTAAATACAGTTATATAGTCCCTAATTCTACAGCTGTTGAAATAGTCCCTACTCCTCATTATTTCATAAGTCAGAATCAGGGATATAATCAGGGACAATTATGTTTCAGATTTTATGGCGATACGTTGCTGTGTAACTTTTCAGTATATGAAGTGAGTAGGTAAGAAAGTACTAACACTTTTAGTGATCCATTTATTGCGTAATTCACATTGAAATACGTCTGAACAATACTAAATTTGTGAACTACAGTCTTAGTGTCTAACATACTCACTGTATTCATTGTAGTTCTTTTCACATAAACACAGTTTTTCTTAAAACGTTCCAGTACAGAACATATTTATCACTCGTTCAAATACCACATAATTTCTGTCTCTAACTCCTACAATTTGTTTTTCATCTCTGTCATAAAATATGGAAAATAAAATTCGCAATGTCTTCCGATTTTTTGCGAAGAACGAAAAAGATATTTTCTGAGCGAAAGTTTTATGTTTTTGAAAAATATTCAGAAGTCAAAATTAAATGGCAGATATGTAATTAAAATTTTTTTTGCTAGTCCTATATATTTTCTCAAATATACGCAACTTTACATGAAATTTATTACCGGTAAGAGGGAAATGGCTGTAATAATGTGTTGGCATCGTGTGTTTATTTATCCTTGTAATCGTAGGTAAAAGTGGGTGATAAAATCGAGAAGAATGAGATGGGCTGGGCATGTGGCGCGTATGGGTGAGGAGAGGGGGTAAATCGTAGGTAAAAAGGTGTTACGTTGATAGCACTTTTTTCTGTAATTAGTGGAGGTAAGGATAAAATATACGAAGCTGTAGTTAACCAACATTTCATCTCTCCGTAACTCATAAAACAATTCGTAGGGGAGTGTTTTTCATGGTGCCAACAGTTACCCTCCTTCGGTCTGAAGCGCCAGTCCGTCTCTGGCTAATGCTACCGCCAACCCCGCAACAAGCAAAAACTTTGACACTAGAGAATTTGGAGAGCTCAGAAGTAGAAATTCAGCACTTCCTTTTTTACAAACCGGCTACCTGCAGGACACATTTTTTTTGCACAGAAGTTTTCAGTAGATTTATGATCACGATTACTGTCACCCTTCCTCGTTAGACCGACAATGGAAGTGCAAGTGCCCCGACTGTGATCCTACTGTTCTCTCCAATCAACACACTACTCCCTGAGACTAAGCATTGCTTATCTTCCTAAAGTTCTGTCCAGCCAGCCAAAAATTTGTTGTTAAATGTTGGCAAGAGGTTTTCATGCATTTCAGTTTCTGAAAGTAAATTCACTAGTGTTTTTATAATAAACGCCTTTTGAAGTTGGTTCCTTGTGCATTTGTTGTTAGAGTTTGAAGTTATAAGTGACGTCTGAAAGGTAAGGATGAGTGATGGCTAAGGGCAATTTTAAGGATATTGTGTCGTTCCTCCTAGTCGCATTTCAGTTCCTAGTTCATAGTTATTCTTAACATTGAAAGATGTGTTAAGCAGCTCGTAGAAATGCATCCTAAGGTGAAACAAGAGCAGTATTGCACCCAGCAAATTTTCGGCATTTCCGCAGACCTGCTGAGGAATATTAAGGTCTTCTGTGATATCAAGCTTTGTCAAGAGGTACAGGCCTTGTCAAGAGGTAAATAATTACAGCAGTTTTGGAGGAGTGCAGGGCCTCTTTGTGGACTGCTTTACTCTGAAGATAGAAATATTATGTTCTTCAGAACGTATGTACATATATATACCAGTTGATATAACATAACATCCCAAGAGACTTACATCTGGGAAATTACGTCCTGTCGACTGGCAAAGAGTCACAGTCATTTCTGAAGGGTACAGTGACTTTACTTTTCCTGTTTGGCGTTGGACATAAATTTAAAGAGTCGTCATGACGTAACTTAACGGAAGAATTTTATCTTCATCAATCAAATTCATTCATTCTGCAATTCTGTCTCTTATCGGTACATTACGTTTAATATCAGTCTATGATTTTTGCAGAGGCAATGAGTTTGTATGACTCACAATTTCGTAAGAAAGATCTTGCACCGTCTGTGATTATATCAACGGAATTCGTCTCCCAGATGTTACCAGCTGTTTCCAGTGCTGAAGCAAAATCTTGACTGCCACTGTTTGGAGATGGTCGCTCAATGGAAACGGCTGTGACACCATCGCTGATAAGACAGGATATGGACTTCTATTGACAGGGAATATACAACTTCTTCCCACGAAGTAATAATGATCTCATTTGTGGTGGGGAGTATGGAGTAGTGCAGATATGTCTGAACTGTTCCTATTGAAGCTTACACTAAAGATCCCGAAATGTATGCATTGTGAAGTTACTTTTACAGTAACCTTTGTAATCAACTCTATGTTTTTGTAGCTTGTATTGTGATAAAATTAAGCAATGTTAACAAACAATATGCACTTTTTAAAATAATGTTTTAATTCAATTATTCTGGTCTTCTACATGTTTCTAACATCTTATGTTTATCATCAGGAAAACTATATTGTAAATGCAGCCCTATCTGGTATGTTTTCCATGTGCATGGAAAACATACAATGTAGGACTACATGTACAATAGTCTTCTTGCTGATGAACAAAAGATGTTCGAAACATGTAGAAGACTGGAGTTGAATTAAAACAGTAATTTAAAAGTGCACTTTGTTGGTTAACATTAAGTACGTTGTAATTAAATAAGTACAACAAGGCGATCTAACATTTTTAAACATTATATCTGAAGGTATAAATAGGCCTACATATTTCCTGGTTTTCGCCATGTTATTGTTTTCATTTTAAGTACACTACGAGCTATAACGTTTTAAACCTACTGTTACATTACGTAATTTTGCACCGCGTTTAGTGCTATTTGTGCTTCAAATTTAGCAGAGGGTGCCAAATGCTCTACATAACGTGTGTTAGACGAACAAGACATGTAGACTGCAGGGAATGGATGTGTCAGTGTTACGTTTTGTGGCATGGCTTGAATAAACGGAGCCTCTTGAGAGAGAGAGAGAGCGAGAGAGAGAGACAGACTTAAGTTTGCAGATTTGGTGTGTATTGAACCGTGCACCATATTGATAACTGAAGAATAAAATCCAACCAGATGCCACTTATTAATTTATTATGCTTATGTTAGGCTCAACATGTTTCGGGCACCATTATGCCCATCATCAGGAATTCACGAAGATAGCGTTGGTTACCACATAGGCTGTCTGGTTTTCGAGTTGCTGCTGGTTGGAAGTTAAGTGCAGGCAGAATGGATGAGTGTCCGGACCGAAGGCTGTAACAGAGCGGATGGTGCCGTGCACCATCCGCACCGTACACACGAACTACGCAGCGGCTCTCAAGACCACCACCGATCCAAAAACTCGGTGCAGAAAACCATATGCTGCAACTCAACATCTAATTCTCCTGATGATGGGCGTATGCGCCCGAAACATGTCGAGCTAAGAATACATCAATAAAATTACCTCGCTGCATCAAGTTGGTATTTCACTTTATTTCATGAGGAAGATGCACGGTCATACAAACCTCAATATTTGGTTTTGTCTGCAATGCTAAATTTTGCATGAATTTCTTCACTTATTTCAGAAAGGACACGTACACGTACATGATAAAGGATAAGCACACCTACATTTATAAAAGTAGTTTTACTCAGTTTTTTTTTGTTTTACAAAACTTAATAGTAGTTAACATTGGCCAGAAGCCCTTCATTTTCATTTCCTCCCTCCTACGTTGTTCTGTCAGAAGAACAGTCAGCAATGACATGTACAAAATCAGCCGCTGGGCAGTTTGCAAGTCTGGCTGTGTGGACGTTCTCTGCTTTCTGTATCTCAAAAGAGGACCCCCTCCGGGCGGTCTTGTGTTTCCTCTTGCATTTCTTTCCAAGTTGTAATGTCATTCAGCAAGCCTTCTAATGCTTCCTTCTTCAGACTCAGCTTACGCAGCCTTGCGCTTTGTTATGGATTGCTATAGGTTCTTAAGGTTACACAAACAACACCAACATTTTATTTACAATAAATATATTTCCTGAAGCACAGCTGACGTTCTACAAAAACAAGTCTGCTTCTAAAAAGGAACGTTATATCTGATACAAACTATAACTGGAAAACTACAATTTTGTTGAAGACTCTTCTATGACATTTGTGCCAACCGAAACTTAAAAAGGTATTGATAGTTTTGTGTGATGATTTAAATTGTTTTTGGTAAATGTTATTTGTCTGTGGTGTATCAAGTACTGAAGATTCAGAGTAGATGTATTTAATGAGGAAGGACTTAGTTAATAGATGTAATGGAAAAGTCTTTACGTGTATCATTCACTTGACAACATTCGAACTCACAGATGAATAACAAACCAACCAGATGTCACTTG
>Ga0123357_10014324_pt1 | contig 10342 bp, 4 predicted proteins | sample TergutEmb28metaG_FD_89873 | JGI IMG/M metagenome (GOLD analysis project Ga0123357, IMG submission 89873) | Embiratermes neotenicus P4 segment gut microbial communities from Petit-Saut dam, French Guiana - Emb289 P4 | ecosystem: Host-associated > Arthropoda: Insects > Digestive system > Gut ... | reverse complement strand
ACTAACGATATAAGCACCATGAATAGTAACAACAGAATAGCTGCAACACTGTATTCCCTAGGGACATAGTTTGTCTCAGGAATATAAGTATATATACCCTGCATAAAGGAGATGATGATGATGATGATGATAATATTAATAATAATATATTTAACTTCAAATGGGCTGTCACCCGGTGGCAGTGGTTATTATGCATGTACATAAATATGAAATAAGGATAAACATAAATGTAAACCAAGGATTAAGAATTATATTGTATGTATAAAAATTAAATTATGTTGCATTCATTCTTTTGGGTGATTCCCTGCTGTCTGAATTTTATATGACGACGTTTCCGAACACTCTGTCCCATCTCCATAAGCAGTGTAAGCAGGAAGAACTTACTGCTTACACCGGCAATGAAGACGGAACAGTGTCCCGAAACGTCGGCGTATAAAATTCAGACGCCGGGGAATCACCCAAAAGAAAGAATACAACACTCAAAACACGACGAAAGTTTGAAATCAAGAGAGTTAAACTACGTTCACGGAATATAGGCTACCTGTCAATCCAGTCTCCAAACACAAACAACTGCTGATTCCCCAAACACCACTGACATCTTTTTCTGTTTAAATGGGAAATATTTTGTTTGAATTGAGAATATTAAAAAAATAATATTGAAATAAAACTCGCATTTGAGACAGTTAAATGTAGAATGTTGCTGTTTCCATCTTGGTTGTAAATAATATTATGACAGGCAACCAAATTAGTGGGCTGTCAGAATTCAGCTGTTTCTGATAATATGATATTTACACCCCAGTGACCTTCAGAGAGACAAGTCGGTAGGATGAGGTTGGCAAAGCGTATACATTCTGTGGGGGATACGAGAGTAACAAACCCAAATCGTATCTGGGAGCCCCAAATATCACAGACACTTCGGATGCCTAATTTGTAGGCAAATATACAATTGGTTCCTAAAGGGATAGGATTGGACTCATCTGGCAAAGTACATGATTCAGTCTTGATGTTTGTATCGTGCGTCAATGACGATTAAAACACTTTATTATCCTACAGACACACAAATATATAATTCGTAGATACAATTATAATTACAAACACGGTGACGAATTCTAGGGTTCTGTAAAGGAGTCACGGGTATTCCTGATAATCGGAGAGTCTATTAAACTTTTAAGTAGAAGCCTGTCTATCGCAGACACAAAAACACGCGGAGAAAGAAGCTTCAAGTCGTGCAGAGTTTCTGCAGCCAAACGTTCACGCTGTCTCGACGACACACCCTGAACTAAAGATTCTTGAAGTAAGCACATAACACAACTTTTTTACTCGATTTAAAATCCATTTCCCTTCCCCAAATACGATTTGTATTCGAGTCCTCTTCCCCGTCCTCCATTCAATGCACACTCCCCATCCCTTATAGCGATACAGCGGTGTCACTGCTTGCAGATGTGCATACTTGTGCCTTTACAGATCCAAAAGTGACGGAACGTGGTCCTGCAATTGCTACAAAGTGCGCCATTGAACAAACATCTGGCGTTGTTCCAGTCCCATCCGATTCTCACAACTCACCTCACTAACTGACAACTAACTAGATAACTACCTAACAAACAGATGAAACAAGCAAACAAACAAGCTAACCAAACAACTAAACAAATAACCGACCAATTCACTGACTAATCAATTCTACGAAGCAGAGTCTTATTTGAGAAACTGACAGTTCCTCAGCTGGCCAAGAAATTCTCCGCATTTTATGGAACCCGAAGGTTCATTACCGTTTTCACTATAGCCCTCCACTTTCCCCTATCCTGAGTCAGATCAATACACTCCGCGTCCCTCCCACGCCATTTCTTTCAGATACCTTTAATAGCATCCTGCCATCTACGCCTAAGTCTTGAACGTAGTTCTTTTCCGTCAGGTTTCCCTATCAAAAATCTGTAAGCATTTTTGTCCTCTCCCATACTTGTCAAATGTCCCGCCTATCTCATTTTCCTTAATTTCATCACCTCACCGACATTTGACGGATCATGATGTTTCCTCACTAGGTAATTGTCTCCAGTCTATTACATCCTCCTTCTTAGGCTCAAATAATTCCGCACAGATCAATGTTGCAATTGCCCCACTTCACTTTGAACTTACATAAGTAGGCCTATCTATGTATCCTCAGTAGCCTCCCACCTGTATTTTCTATACATTAATTCTCTGCCCCATTCGAGCTACATGGTCAGCCCAATCTACGCACTCCACCACAGCAACGACACTCAGTAACCGTCTATATATATCATATCGTTCCAACTAACTGGCCATATACCACAGTACAATGTGGTCATCACACGTAAGTTTACGTGTTCAGTGACTATACCCTAATGACAGTGAAAATAATGAAACACTTGGCCCACAAAAACGCAAGTTAACGCAAAGCATAACGATATTACGTAAAGCAATATTTTTTCGGTGTATGTGTATGATCATTACCCTCTGTAGCACGGAACAATATGACGCAGCTCACTCTACAGCATTTTACTACGTAATTTCTTGGCCCCTCTATTTTCCCGAGTTTGTAGAACCACATTTGTGTTTCAGGTTGTCTCTACAGGTTGCCTCTACCTTACCTTCTCATTAACTCCCGTAGACACTTCCCACATTCCAGCACCTCCCTACTGCAAACCCACATCTCTCCCTTAAACTGCTTGACACAGTTCTTGTACCTTGTCTAAGAGCGATTCCTCACGTCCATGTCTTCCAATTTAACTAGCAGTTTTATACTGTCAGTGGCCCGCGGTAGTACAGTGGTTAAGGTGCTGTGCTACAAATAGGAAGGTCGCTGGTTCGATCCCTGCTAGTATCAGTGGATTTTTCATTGACATAAAATCCTTCCGATCGCACTATGACCCTGGGGTCGACTCAGCCTCTAACAGAAATGAGTACCAGGAGTATTTTCTGGGGGTAAAGGCGGCCTGTGCGTAAGGCTAACAACCTACCACCATCCTGTGCCGTTGTCACGAAATTTGTCTCGTGTGTTTTGCTGCTAGTTTTAAGCTGTCTTTTGTGTAATTGTTGTTGGTTGACGATGTGTATTGTAGTTGTCTTGTGTGTGTTATCTTATGTGTATTTGTTGTACTGCGTGTGTATTGCTCTTTTTAATTTAGATGCCTGGCTACTGGTTAGAAATCAGTATTCGGAAGGTCCTGCGATCGGCCACCTCGACACAGGTTTTTCTTGGTTTCCCTGTGCCTAAAAGCAAATGCTGAATTGGTTCCCAGCATTCCAAGTTGCCACTACATGCTTCTCATGTAGCTCTCCCGATTTAAATTTAGTAAGAACCAATTTCATGTTTTGTTGACATGCAGAATAACCACTGCCACCGGGTGACAACGCAATTGCAGTAAATAAATATTATTTTTATTATTATAAATCTGGGAACCTTAACTTCCTGGAACCCTCTGGACCTCTCCCGGCCTGTAACTGGACTTCTTTACTTTCTTTATTCTGTCAACTTTGTGTGTCAATACCGACACAAAGTTCTATTTTCTCTACTCCTTTCGCTTCCGCTATTTTTCCGCTCCGTATCACATCCGGTTTCACTTGGCCGTAAAGTAACGCCCTGGAACTGCAGCCCCATAGATATCGCCTGAGCTCTCTCTGTCTGTCTGTCTGCAGCACTCTACACACAGGTTAACGTACTGTCGTGTACCATAAAACATAAGTTGCTTAGTCTGTCCTTGTATTGGTTTGTCTAATGACATACGACGTTTCGTTAGTGAACACACTCAAATACGTACCCATGAGTATGTTCAGATCTGTGCTCTTCTGGTAAGTTTCGAACCGTATATTGGAAGTCAGAGACTTTCGGGACAATATATCTTTACAATCTTCAATGGCCAAGAAATATTTTTGGAATACTTGGAGAACTTCTTTTCTTCGGGATGTCATTCAGCGTAGGTTGGTAGTTTCTTACCGACGTTTCAGGACAACCTATGCCATTGTCACGAAATCTGGGAAACTTAACTTCCTAAGAACCCTCTGGGCCTGTCCAAGCCTGTAATGGGACTGCTTTACCTTTACCTACTGATGTGTTACTGTAAATAGCAGATTCATGTGCATGATTTGAAGCTTCCACTGCGGCCGAAATGAGATTTTTGTGCTCTTTTGGTATATTACGCATCGTACATTGTAGTTTTTACAGACGTTTCAGGATAACCTCTCGTTCCATCTCCAGGGGTCAAGCAGTCTTGACTGCTTGACCTTTGGAGATCTTATTTCGGCCGCAGTGCAAGCTTCAAATCATGCATATGAATCTGCTATTTACAATAATACATCAGTAGGTAAAGCATTCCCATTACAGGCCTGGACAGGCCCAGAAGGTTCTTAGGAAGTTAAGTTCCCCAGATTTCGTGACAACGGCATAGGATGTTGGTAGGTTGTCAGCCTTATGCACCGGCCGCCTTTCCCCCCAGGAAATACTCCTGGCACTCATTTCTGTTAGAGGCTGAGTCGACCCCAGGGCCATAGTGCGATCGGAAGGATTCTATGCCAGTGGAAAATTCACTGACAGCAGCTGGGATCGAACCAGTGACTTTCCGATTTTTAGCATAGCACCTTAACCACAGTACTACCGCGGTCCCCAATATATCAGTAGGCCTATGCGTTAATTAAGAAGACTTTAATAAATTCCGCATTGTACGTGTGTTTGACACCCGACACACACCAGCTGGGCCAAGTAGGCACACTTCAGAATGGCGTTTGAGATAGACCAGATTCGAGTCCCAGCGGTAACACCGGCTGGCGTGCCTGAACATTTCTTTACTTTATCAGGAAAAATGCTTGGAGAGGGGGACGTGGGACGGGGAGGTACAGCTAGTAAATCGTGGCCACTTCCCTCCACATGTTGGCTTCGTTATTCACAATTAGTGTACGAGTCTACGCTGCAGCTCCTTACCTATCAAAGACGCCGATAATTAAGTAGTAATAAATAAATAAATATACAATATAAAAGAAGTAATAACTTTAATTGTCAACCAACAAATACACTTACACAAAATAACACACTAAAACACTTAAAATCGCTCCGACATGTTTCGATCCTTAGATCATCCTCAGGGAGCTACGTTATTCCTTGCTAAAGTCACTTCAAAAACAATCATAAAATTCCTTTATATTAACAGGGTGTTGTGGCAGCATGCTGCCACAACACCCTGTTAATATAAAGGAATTTTATGATTGTTTTTGAAGTGACTTTAGCAAGGAATAACGTAGCTCCCTGAGGATGATCTAAGGATCGAAACATGTCGGAGCGATTTTAAGTGTTTTAGTGTGTTATTTTGTGTAAGTGTATTTGTTGGTTGACAATTAAAGTTATTACTTCTTTTATATTGTATATTTATTTATTTATTACTACTTAATTATCGGCGTCTTTGATAGGTAAGGAGCTGCAGCGTAGACTCGTACACTAATTGTGAATAACGAAGCCAACATGTGGAGGGAAGTGGCCACGATTTACTAGCTGTACCTCCCCGTCCCACGTCCCCCTCTCCAAGCATTTTTCCTGATAAAGTAAAGAAATGTTCAGGCACGCCAGCCGGTGTTACCGCTGGGACTCGAATCTGGTCTATCTCAAACGCCATTCTGAAGTGTGCCTACTTGGCCCAGCTGGTGTGTGTCGGGTGTCAAACACACGTACAATGCGGAATTTATTAAAGTCTTCTTAATTAACGCATAGGCCTACTGATATATTGGGGACCGCGGTAGTACTGTGGTTAAGGTGCTATGCTAAAAATCGGAAAGTCACTGGTTCGATCCCAGCTGCTGTCAGTGAATTTTCCACTGGCATAGAATCCTTCCGATCGCACTATGGCCCTGGGGTCGACTCAGCCTCTAACAGAAATGAGTGCCAGGAGTATTTCCTGGGGGGAAAGGCGGCCGGTGCATAAGGCTGACAACCTACCAACATCCTATGCCGTTGTCACGAAATCTGGGGAACTTAACTTCCTAAGAACCTTCTGGGCCTGTCCAGGCCTGTAATGGGAATGCTTTACCTACTGATGTATTATTGTAAATAGCAGATTCATATGCATGATTTGAAGCTTGCACTGCGGCCGAAATAAGATCTCCAAAGGTCAAGCAGTCAAGACTGCTTGACCCCTGGAGATGGAACGAGAGGTTATCCTGAAACGTCTGTAAAAACTACAATGTACGATGCGTAATATACCAAAAGAGCACAAAAATCTCATTTCGGCCGCAGTGGAAGCTTCAAATCATGCACATGAATCTGCTATTTACAGTAACACATCAGTAGGTAAAGGTAAAGCAGTCCCATTACAGGCTTGGACAGGCCCAGAGGGTTCTTAGGAAGTTAAGTTTCCCAGATTTCGTGACAATGGCATAGGTTGTCCTGAAACGTCGGTAAGAAACTACCAACCTACGCTGAATGACATCCCGAAGAAAAGAAGTTCTCCAAGTATTCCAAAAATATTTCTTGGCCATTGAAGATTGTAAAGATATATTGTCCCGAAAGTCTCTGACTTCCAATATACGGTTCGAAACTTACCAGAAGAGCACAGATCTGAACATACTCATGGGTACGTATTTGAGTGTGTTCACTAACGAAACGTCGTATGTCATTAGACAAACCAATACAAGGACAGACTAAGCAACTTATGTTTTATGGTACACGACAGTACGTTAACCTGTGTGTAGAGTGCTGCAGACAGACAGACAGAGAGAGCTCAGGCGATATCTATGGGGCTGCAGTTCCAGGGCGTTACTTTACGGCCAAGTGAAACCGGATGTGATACGGAGCGGAAAAATAGCGGAAGCGAAAGGAGTAGAGAAAATAGAACTTTGTGTCGGTATTGACACACAAAGTTGACAGAATAAAGAAAGTAAAGAAGTCCAGTTACAGGCCGGGAGAGGTCCAGAGGGTTCCAGGAAGTTAAGGTTCCCAGATTTATAATAATAAAAATAATATTTATTTACTGCAATTGCGTTGTCACCCGGTGGCAGTGGTTATTCTGCATGTCAACAAAACATGAAATTGGTTCTTACTAAATTTAAATCGGGAGAGCTACATGAGAAGCATGTAGTGGCAACTTGGAATGCTGGGAACCAATTCAGCATTTGCTTTTAGGCACAGGGAAACCAAGAAAAACCTGTGTCGAGGTGGCCGATCGCAGGACCTTCCGAATACTGATTTCTAACCAGTAGCCAGGCATCTAAATTAAAAAGAGCAATACACACGCAGTACAACAAATACACATAAGATAACACACACAAGACAACTACAATACACATCGTCAACCAACAACAATTACACAAAAGACAGCTTAAAACTAGCAGCAAAACACACGAGACAAATTTCGTGACAACGGCACAGGATGGTGGTAGGTTGTTAGCCTTACGCACAGGCCGCCTTTACCCCCAGAAAATACTCCTGGTACTCATTTCTGTTAGAGGCTGAGTCGACCCCAGGGTCATAGTGCGATCGGAAGGATTTTATGTCAATGAAAAATCCACTGATACTAGCAGGGATCGAACCAGCGACCTTCCTATTTGTAGCACAGCACCTTAACCACTGTACTACCGCGGGCCACTGACAGTATAAAACTGCTAGTTAAATTGGAAGACATGGACGTGAGGAATCGCTCTTAGACAAGGTACAAGAACTGTGTCAAGCAGTTTAAGGGAGAGATGTGGGTTTGCAGTAGGGAGGTGCTGGAATGTGGGAAGTGTCTACGGGAGTTAATGAGAAGGTAAGGTAGAGGCAACCTGTAGAGACAACCTGAAACACAAATGTGGTTCTACAAACTCGGGAAAATAGAGGGGCCAAGAAATTACGTAGTAAAATGCTGTAGAGTGAGCTGCGTCATATTGTTCCGTGCTACAGAGGGTAATGATCATACACATACACCGAAAAAATATTGCTTTACGTAATATCGTTATGCTTTGCGTTAACTTGCGTTTTTGTGGGCCAAGTGTTTCATTATTTTCACTGTCATTAGGGTATAGTCACTGAACACGTAAACTTACGTGTGATGACCACATTGTACTGTGGTATATGGCCAGTTAGTTGGAACGATATGATATATATAGACGGTTACTGAGTGTCGTTGCTGTGGTGGAGTGCGTAGATTGGGCTGACCATGTAGCTCGAATGGGGCAGAGAATTAATGTATAGAAAATACAGGTGGGAGGCTACTGAGGATACATAGATAGGCCTACTTATGTAAGTTCAAAGTGAAGTGGGGCAATTGCAACATTGATCTGTGCGGAATTATTTGAGCCTAAGAAGGAGGATGTAATAGACTGGAGACAATTACCTAGTGAGGAAACATCATGATCCGTCAAATGTCGGTGAGGTGATGAAATTAAGGAAAATGAGATAGGCGGGACATTTGACAAGTATGGGAGAGGACAAAAATGCTTACAGATTTTTGATAGGGAAACCTGACGGAAAAGAACTACGTTCAAGACTTAGGCGTAGATGGCAGGATGCTATTAAAGGTATCTGAAAGAAATGGCGTGGGAGGGACGCGGAGTGTATTGATCTGACTCAGGATAGGGGAAAGTGGAGGGCTATAGTGAAAACGGTAATGAACCTTCGGGTTCCATAAAATGCGGAGAATTTCTTGGCCAGCTGAGGAACTGTCAGTTTCTCAAATAAGACTCTGCTTCGTAGAATTGATTAGTCAGTGAATTGGTCGGTTATTTGTTTAGTTGTTTGGTTAGCTTGTTTGTTTGCTTGTTTCATCTGTTTGTTAGGTAGTTATCTAGTTAGTTGTCAGTTAGTGAGGTGAGTTGTGAGAATCGGATGGGACTGGAACAACGCCAGATGTTTGTTCAATGGCGCACTTTGTAGCAATTGCAGGACCACGTTCCGTCACTTTTGGATCTGTAAAGGCACAAGTATGCACATCTGCAAGCAGTGACACCGCTGTATCGCTATAAGGGATGGGGAGTGTGCATTGAATGGAGGACGGGGAAGAGGACTCGAATACAAATCGTATTTGGGGAAGGGAAATGGATTTTAAATCGAGTAAAAAAGTTGTGTTATGTGCTTACTTCAAGAATCTTTAGTTCAGGGTGTGTCGTCGAGACAGCGTGAACGTTTGGCTGCAGAAACTCTGCACGACTTGAAGCTTCTTTCTCCGCGTGTTTTTGTGTCTGCGATAGACAGGCTTCTACTTAAAAGTTTAATAGACTCTCCGATTATCAGGAATACCCGTGACTCCTTTACAGAACCCTAGAATTCGTCACCGTGTTTGTAATTATAATTGTATCTACGAATTATATATTTGTGTGTCTGTAGGATAATAAAGTGTTTTAATCGTCATTGACGCACGATACAAACATCAAGACTGAATCATGTACTTTGCCAGATGAGTCCAATCCTATCCCTTTAGGAACCAATTGTATATTTGCCTACAAATTAGGCATCCGAAGTGTCTGTGATATTTGGGGCTCCCAGATACGATTTGGGTTTGTTACTCTCGTATCCCCCACAGAATGTATACGCTTTGCCAACCTCATCCTACCGACTTGTCTCTCTGAAGGTCACTGGGGTGTAAATATCATATTATCAGAAACAGCTGAATTCTGACAGCCCACTAATTTGGTTGCCTGTCATAATATTATTTACAACCAAGATGGAAACAGCAACATTCTACATTTAACTGTCTCAAATGCGAGTTTTATTTCAATATTATTTTTTTAATATTCTCAATTCAAACAAAATATTTCCCATTTAAACAGAAAAAGATGTCAGTGGTGTTTGGGGAATCAGCAGTTGTTTGTGTTTGGAGACTGGATTGACAGGTAGCCTATATTCCGTGAACGTAGTTTAACTCTCTTGATTTCAAACTTTCGTCGTGTTTTGAGTGTTGTATTCTTTCTTTTGGGTGATTCCCCGGCGTCTGAATTTTATACGCCGACGTTTCGGGACACTGTTCCGTCTTCATTGCCGGTGTAAGCAGTAAGTTCTTCCTGCTTACACTGCTTATGGAGATGGGACAGAGTGTTCGGAAACGTCGTCATATAAAATTCAGACAGCAGGGAATCACCCAAAAGAATGAATGCAACATAATTTAATTTTTATACATACAATATAATTCTTAATCCTTGGTTTACATTTATGTTTATCCTTATTTCATATTTATGTACATGCATAATAACCACTGCCACCGGGTGACAGCCCATTTGAAGTTAAATATATTATTATTAATATTATCATCATCATCATCATCATCTCCTTTATGCAGGGTATATATACTTATATTCCTGAGACAAACTATGTCCCTAGGGAATACAGTGTTGCAGCTATTCTGTTGTTACTATTCATGGTGCTTATATCGTTAGT
>Ga0123357_10014323_pt1 | contig 10342 bp, 6 predicted proteins | sample TergutEmb28metaG_FD_89873 | JGI IMG/M metagenome (GOLD analysis project Ga0123357, IMG submission 89873) | Embiratermes neotenicus P4 segment gut microbial communities from Petit-Saut dam, French Guiana - Emb289 P4 | ecosystem: Host-associated > Arthropoda: Insects > Digestive system > Gut ... | reverse complement strand
TAAAATGGGTACCGGGTCTTTTCCGAGGGTAAAGTGCGGCCTGGGCGTGCTGCTGACCACTCACCCCCCCCCCCCCCAGGGACCCGTTAAGGGAAAGAAAAAAAAAAACCCTTTTGTCTTTCGGCTGTTTTAAAAAATTTCCCCCCCCCCCCCCCCCCCCCCCCAGTTGTCTCAAGTTTTCTAAACCACCTGGGCAGTACCTACTATATTCTACCATAATCTTGATGGTGGCTTAGACTGAGGTTGTTTAAAAGGAAATTTTAAAAATTAAGGTATGTAAAAGAAGTAAAGGTAAAAGTAAAGTGATCCCATTACATACAGGCCAGGTGTGGCCCAGAGGGCGGGTAGAAGTATAGCTCTACTCTTCCACGACCACGGCACTAGAAGGGGGTGAGTGGTTAGCAGCACGCCCCGGCCGCACTTTACCCCTGGGAAAGACCTGGTACCCATTTTACAGGAGGCTGGGTGTGCCCCAGGGCCGGTCTGGACAGGCGGAAATTCTCGTCCCCACCGGGATTCGATCCCGGGCCGTCCAGCCCGTAGTCAGTCGCTATACTGACTGAGCTACCCGGCCCACTATGTAAAAGAAGTATAAATTATATAGCAATATTGTAATACAAAGTAAATTATCTGGATGTTATACTAAAGGACTAACAAGAAGGAAGTTAAAGTTAACTGCAGATGTATGGGGAATGTATGTGATTGTTCTTCTTCCAGGGATAATGCAGTCTAACCATACAGCATTTGGATTTCATGTGTAGAGGTCTACATGTAATACCTTCTAGTTGTACATTAAAATTGGGTTGCTGAAGTGCTAGTTTTCCCTCTAGTGCGTAAGTTATAATGTGTAGAGCCCTGCCATATACATTCATCATGTGCACAGGGTTAACTCTACCTTTTTACTTTTCTGCATTACCCAAAAGAGAGGCATGTGTATCAGTATGCCTTTGTGCATCTGAAGCAAGAACTGACAGTGGTTATCATCTTAAGAAATTTTGAAATTTTTAGTGTATCTTTTTTGCTACCCTGTGCAAACACTGATTATGGTATCCCCTTCCTCTCTCCCTTCATGGTACATCTAACTCTCCAAGATGATTTAAACATTTGCTTTCCTTGTCATAAAATAAGTATTTAGGCATGTTGGAGAATGCATGTATTGACATGGTGAATTCATTCCATCCTTTCTATGTCATTATGCATTAAGAATGGCTTTTCATAAATTTTATATTTGGTTCATTTGCTAAACTTATGACATAGGCCATGTCAGTTATTAAGCGTTACTTCCTTGCATATAGGGTAGTCACAGACAGTAAAAGTATGTTAAGCTCTGATTACCCTACCAGAGTTTAATGTTGCTAAAGGTACATGACCAAAATACTTTTTGATTTCCCTTAACTGGCCTGTGCAAATGCATGGTTGCACCCAAAATCATGCTGGCCCCGATTGATCTGCGTGAAGATCTCCATATGGCCTGGAGCTGTTCACTTCCTGTTATTTTCTGTCACATCAAAGAAGGGGGTTTGAAGCAATCATTATTCCTTGTGGTCAAGGTGTAAATGGGTTGTGTGTGCGTGTGTGGATCCGAACCATTATGGCTGACGTTTTGAGGTGCAACCGTATGATTAGTTAAATGTTTTCGGGCAAACGGCCGCATCGAAATGTGAAAGTTCTCCAACGTTTCAGGGACTTTGTTTGGTTACCTTGCTCCATTAGACAGCTGAATTAGCATATACAGAACTACTTTGCATACCGCATTGTGCTTATACATTTGGCCCAAAGGATCATATTTAAGTTGTTTGGGTGTTTTGGATCGCCAAATTCCCAACCACAAAATTACGTCCCTTGAATGAGGAAGGTCAGAATTATGGTTGAACTACGTTTGTTTACAAAAGACTGTGTTACACATTTACAGGGGTTTAACTGGGGTTGTAAAATTATTAATTGCAGTATAATAAATCAACATTGCAAAGCAGAACGCTTCTCAACTGTGACACTTTTAGTTATACGAGATCATAGATGCTCTGTACCATGGATCAGAGTACTGTACTTTCAGCGTATCTGCATTACTACCAACCTTCCGCTACTGCCGCAACCATGCCTATGTGCACAGATTACCTCATGTGCAACACGGATTCGCTGCTCACAGATCATCTGGGTCGCTGTCTGTTCAACTCTGTGCTGTCCTGTGACTTGGTCTCATTGTCGTCAGCACAGATTATCTGGTCGTCAGTGATCTCTACTGGAGTAGTGGGAAGGAGAAAGCTTATGGCGTGAATTGCCTTAAAAGGTGTTAGTGTACACTATTTTTACGTATTGTAGGGAGGTAATATGTTAAAAAAGAATCCGAAACGAGGGTATCTGAAATATGTTCGAAGTGGTGCGAAGGTGATTTTTATAATAGAAGCAGCTGTTTTTGCAGCATGCTATGGTGTATGGTATCGCATGAATACGTCTCGTGGTGAGTGGGTGGAAACATGCATATGGTGTAATTCAGTAGCAGTTCTGAGTACGGGATATTTAGTCATCGTTTTAGTACGGCATTTGTGCATGTAATGAAGGTCATGGTTGAAGAAATCGAACGAGATGCAACAGTATGCAGATATTTATTTACTGCTAAATTACTCTACATGTTTCGGACGTCCATCGCGCCCATCATCAGGAGTACATAAAACTGTAGTTGCAGCATCTAGTACAGATCATACTATCTGGGGAGCAAGCTTCCTCAAACGTGACCAAATAAGCCCTGTTGCATCTCGTTGGATTTCTTCAACCTAGATTACGATGCACGGAACCAGGAATATAAAAAGGTCATGATGTTTATGCTAGGATGTTATAATTCAGTGTTTTCTGTTACAGATTTTCGATTATATATGAATAATAACTACTATTGGATTCTGAATGGTAAGTAGAATGTACGTACGTATTTCAGTACGGCATTTTTGTAAATCTTTGTTTTGATTTTGTTAGAACATTTGTATGAATACATTACTCACACTTTAGGGTAGGATTCTGGCATGACCGAAACATGTAGCATATATTGATGACACAAGTCAGATTTGTTGTTGATGGGAATACATATGTGAGTTATAATGTGATATACCACAATGGGTTGAATTCCACACAAAAAAAAAAGGACATTAAATTGTGCAAATAATATTCAGTTGGCGAAAGAACTTAGCATTATCCGGGGGAGGGGTAAAAAACTTCGGATGTTGGTGTTGGTATACATTGTAAGTTTTTGTGTATAAACCACAAAAAATGTATATTGTGTTAATTTAGTGTAATATATAATCATAAAAGCATTGCTGTGGAATAATGTAGTCAGTGTACTTACACTGTACTGGGTGATTTTGGGCCAATGTCGATCATGCAGTACACATAAAGACTAATTATAGGTGTTTTAATATTTTACTTGAATTTATTCCAAAATAGTTTTAGAGTGGAAGCAACACAAGCAACAACAACATACCCCTGCCTTTAACATAAAAGAAAAATGATGGGAACACTGGTTCCCTAAGTGTGCGTGCAGATTCGAAGGGAACAGTGACGAGTTCGCAGGGAATCTATGGATGCATTTTTGTAATGGTTACTTTAAAGTTTACTTATTTTTTTAAATTACAGGAGTAATGTTTTGTTAAACACAATCGAGGACTGTATTTAATTGTCTCATCGCTTATTTCATATGACGATTAGAATATATAATTAAGAATATTCCTGTACCCATGAGGCAAGTAACAGTCATTTCAGTTCAAGTAAATAATGCAATATATTGTTCCATAAGCTACTGGTATGTATTAGTATTAGTATCTATCCAAAATCAGTTCTGAGATATACAACCTTAATTTTGGATACTTTCATCTGGACAGTCTATTTATGTGAGCAAGGATATGAGTATTCTTGGTAATTTTTGAAGCCAAAAGGGGTCTGTGAGCACAAAAGTTTGGGAAACACTGGGCTAGAATAAAAGAGTAACAAACACTGTGTGCCTGCTATATGCTGAAAGTACCTATCTTATCAAAAAAGTCTTAGAAATGTAATATGAAATAACATATACAGTATGAAGTAAAATTAACAATACGTTACAGGTAGTAAAACACTGACAGGGGGATTACGTACGATAATCTAAGATACACAAAACTGGAAATTCTAATGAAAGCTATGTACAGCATGCAGTACAGTGACACAGTTTAAAAACTGATTAGTAAATAGAAACTAACAGTAATAGTTGTCCTGTTGTTAATTGAAACTCGTATTTTTTACCTAAGTTGACAAAATACACGCTTGTGAGTGCGGTAATGAACCTTCGGGTTCCGTGAAATGCGGGGAATTTCTTGACTAGCTGCAAACGAGTTAGCTTCTCAAGAAGGACTTTGCACCATGGAGTAAATAAGTATAGAAATAATATTTAAAATTATTATTGCTAAACCACTGTCATATACACCAAATGAATAGCAAAATATAGAAATAATAAATATCCATAAAAACTGTCAAAGGTATTGTAATGTTTGTACTGTAATTAGTTTTATAATAGTTTCAAAAAGAAGAAAAAACACAAGAACTACAACAAAAACTGCTCTAATGTACTGTTGTAGTATTCCGTATATAAAGGCTTAAAATGTCAAAAGAAGTTAGATCTCAAGTTTTTTCAGATATTAACAAGGCATTATCTGTTAACCTGTTGGTGCCGAACAGTAGGAGGTGCAGTCCAGAAGTAATGCATAAATTTTTATTGTGAATGTACAAGAGTTGCTGCTGCAACCCTGCTGGTGGGGGAAGAAGCGGTTGACCTTGGGCTTGGAGAGAGCCACCAGTCAGTCTCCAGGGGCCAGTGCCTGCAGACTCAAATGTAGTTTCTGTAAGTGACTATTTTGATACTGATAATTATGGAGTTCTCATGAGAAGAACAGCCTGCCATCATAAAATTTTTTTGTGCGAAAGGTGAAAACTGTGTTAATATTCATCGTGAACTTGTCTCGGTTTGTGGGGATAGTGCTCTGGACTACAGCAATGTGAATAGCTGGATGGCAAAATTTAAAAAGGGAAGTGTGTCCAGCACCGACTTGCCGCACCCAGGGCGACTGAGCTCATCTTGCATGGATGCCAACAAAGAACGTGTTGAAAATCTCATTCTGAGTGACCGCCGAGTTACCGTAGAGGATATTTGTGCTCATATGGGCCTAACTCATGGGACAGTGATGAGAATTATTAAAGAAGACTTGCAAATGACAAAAGTGAGTGCTCGCTGGGTGCCAAAAATGCTCGACGACAGCAAGAAAGAAATTTGAATGACCTGCTCTGAAGAAATGTTGACAAGACACCACTCTGATCTGCATTTTCTGGAGAAGATGGTCACTATGGATGAGACATGGATCCCCCTGTTCAATCCCGAAACAAAAAGGCAGTCAAAACAATGGAAACATTCAGACTCGCCACCCCCGAAAAAATTCTGAGTTGGCGCGTCTGCAGAGAAAATTCTCTATTCAATTTTCTGGGACCAGAGGGGCGTTATTCTCTCATATCCCCTCCCAAAGGGCATGACCATCACCGGAGAATATTACAGAGACATTTTGAAGAATCGGTTGTTGCCTGCAGTTGCAGAAAAGCGACCTGAATTGGTGGGGAACTTCATCCTCCATCAAGACAGTACTCCACCACACAAGGCTCAAATTGTCACAGAATTCCTGGTGGAACAGGGAATTGAGACACTTCAACATCCTCCCTATTCACCTGACCTTGCTCCGAGCGATTTCTGGTTGTTTGACACCCTGAAACTCTCTCCGAGGAAGACAGTTTCCTTCGAGATAAGTCTAGGTTCAGCAGTTTACCAGTCTCTAAAACACGTATGTAAAGACTCTTATAAAAAATGCTATGAAAAGTGGGTTGGGTGTTGGCAATTGTGCCTAGATAAAGAAGGAGACTATGTAGAAAAATAACTTTGGTGTTATAGATGACTTTATGCAATTAAATATATTTGAGAATTTTTTATGCGTTAATTTTGGACTGCACCTTGTATACACATGTAACATGCAGTATGATGCTCAAAACATTGAATGGTGTATAAATATTTCTTCTCTTGTGCATTCGCCACTTAAATTCCATTCTTCTGAAGATCACTATCAAAGGGTTAACTGAATATTTTGTATATTTGAATGTTTTTTATGTTTGGCCTGGTGTTGGCTTTGATAGCAAAGTGAAATGCGAAGTTGTCTTATCTTTTAATAAATAAGTTATGTTGACCTACATACTTTCTTATTGACACTTTTAAGTTTCCACTTCAGAAATTCCAGTGTGCCGGCCATGTGAACATGAGGTACAGAACCCTTATATCCTTTACAATAATAGGTTATGAAAAGCACCAAAGAGAGTTGATGTTCTTTTTATTCCACTTCACATACGTGCACTAAAACCTAAAATCTTACACAGGATGTGTTTGTATTCTCTGAAATCCACAAATTATTAATTTTCTTGGTTTTCTCAGAATATGTTACACAAGAAGTTGTAATTCATGGTGTAAATTAGTTACACATTGTTTTAGCCTTCAGGGATGAAAATAGTAAAGTAGTTTCCATCATGTATGTAAAGAAATGTTCTTGGGAACAAAGCCTAACACAGCATCACACAGCTATGAATCACAAATACCCTTGCATGAAATGTTGGTACAATTAGCATTATGTATCACAGGATTTCCTTCAGTGTAGCCACCATAAAACCCAGCAGTACACAACCACATTGTCATAAGAATTATTACATAGCTTACATTTAACAGTACAGATATGTAAACCTTTAAACAGCGTGGTTGGTACTTATATTTTAGCGCTTGATTTATGAAAAATGTGAGTATTATTTGAATGAAAAAAATAAAATTATGAAGCAAAAAGAATTTTGTGGAAGATAGAGATTATGCAGCGTGCCTAAAAAATCAGTAAGTTTTGGTGCTGCCTAAATATATAAAATTAGTATTGGGGGGGGGGTTACATCATGTACAGGCAGGTTGTTTAATGCTTAAGGAAAAAAAATGTGTTCTGCAAAAGAGAAAGGGACATTTGAAATTTAGGCACACGCTTATACGGATCATACTGTGTATTGGTCTGCAGGAGTTATGATGAACAAGTCTGGTGTTTGTGTAAATATCAGTGACCTTACTGCTCACAAATGCACTATGACCTGTATAAACAAAATATGTACTGATCAGTCATAAAAATTAAAAGCAGCCATGTGCATGGTTTTAATTTTTATGATTGATGAGGAAGTACATGGTAAAAATGCAACATTAGAAGGTGTACTGTTATGTACAAGCACACATATTTATGTAACTCATTGTTAATATGATTGAACATTTTAAGTCTTAAAGTATTTGGTAGTTGTGCAAAACTAGGAAAGGGCGAAACTTTTGAGGTGTTCCGGATGAAAATGATGCAAAATGGTAATTTTAGCTCTCCCTATATCACTGGTAAATGTAATGTTTATGTCCACTTTTTTTCAGGCTATTACAAAATAGGAGAATCTATGTCATCCCGTCCAGAAGCCTTGCAAATCCGTGAATTGGATATGAAGATGTGGAAACAAGAGGGTAAAATTTCAAGTGATGCATAAATTGAGTGTGGGGCAAACATCTTGCAATGGCTGTACTGCAATCTGTGTTATATTTCAGTGGATCTGTTGGGTTTGGCTATGCGTTATTGAAGCTCGTATCTCAAGATGAGAGTACATATTTGAAGGTAAAGAATAATATGTGTAACAATAGTACATGTGGGAATATTATTTTATCTGACAACATTTGCTGATCCCTTCTTTTCGGGAAGTTGCAAGGTTGGTTGACATGTGCAGTGTACGCAGCAACTTGCTGTAGGTAAGTGTTATTATATAAGTCATCAGTATGTAATGAGTAGTTATAATGTTAAAACTGTATTGTAATTGATTTTGAAAGGTTATGGGTATTAAAACTATTAAAAGTACCGCTGCATATCCAAATACATGGTTCTGGCATATTCTCTTCATTTAAACTGGAATGGATAAACTGTAAGTATTTACATTTAAATTTAAAAAATTAAGACTTGTAAAAGTACTGTAATTAAAAAAATAGTATACCTTGTACACTGTACACATTGACCAACTTGTATCTCCCTGAAAATGGCCATGCTGTATGGCTAAAAAATGTAGGAGCTGTGTATAATAAATATAAAATGTTGTGCAATTAATTGGTAGTAAATTTATGTGTACCCTCCAGTACAATGAAAATCATGGGAATTCAAATGATCATAGGAATGCCATAAACCTGTTCTGGAATTTTTTTTTTTTTTTTTTGACGGGACACATTTCAAACTACATAGTGCAGAGATGTGGGTCTTGCTGAGTGAAGGGTCAGACTAAAGGTTACAGGAATTTTTTTTCTGTGCCAGAAAGAAGTGAGTGCAGTATGTTTAAATATTATTTCAGAACCATAAAATTCTTAAATATATGTCATAAGTGTCAATGTGGACCCCAGTGGAACGGTGGGACAGGTGGTGCTGTTTGGAGTTGCTGACAGGCTCTTCAGTGGTCAGAGTGCAGTGCAGTGCACATTATTTCTGTCATATATTTTTCATTCATGGTCCTGGTTTCATATTTGCTCCTCCATAGTAGAAAGGGTTTGTCCACAGTTGTACAAGGGATCTTTTGAAAGTTCCCATACATTTTTAACTCACATTTTTTATGTATCTTCAGATATTACAAATGTAGTATTTCTGAACATAGTCTTCATGCTTCTCAGTACACTTTGCCCATTTGTCTACAAGGTTTTCAGAATAAAGGGTTTTGGTTGTATGCAAGGCAAGTTATGCACTGCTGCCATCTCATTGTCTGGACTTTGTAAGACTCTCATTGCCTCCTGCAAGGGTCCAAACAAGTGGTAATCAGAAGAACCCAGGACTGGAATACAGGCTGGGTGGTCAAGAAGTCGCCAGTTCCATATTTGAAGGATGGTTGTTGTATGGGCAGCAGTTTTAGGGCATGCATTGTCATGCAACAGAATAACACTGCATTTATTCTTTTGTGTTGTATGCAAATAGCTGGTTGCAGTGTCCAAATACCCAGCTCTTGTTACTGTGATCTTATATCTGTTGTCTTCGGAATCCCAAAACACTGTTGGCATAATCTTGTGAGCTGAAGGCCATGATCAGAATTTCTTGGAAACAGGAGAAGTTATGTGTTTCCACTGCATGCTCTGTTGTTTGCTCTCAGGTTTGTATTGATGAATCAAGGTTTCATCCCCTGTGTAATGTGCTTTTCAAGACATTCTCTCATTCATTATGATAATGTTCCAAATAATAGGAGCGGATGTTCATACAAGAGAGATGATGCTTTCCTTTCAGTTGCCTGGGAACCCATACTGCATTAACCTTGTGGGGTCCAAGGCTGTCATACACTACCTAGTACACTGACTTGGGCAGTTGCTGTGATGGTTACTCTTCTGCCTTTGAGAACCATGGGTCTGGCATCTTCCATTTTCTCATTGCTGGTTGATGTTGCAGGTCCTCCAGAGTGCTCTGGATCAGTCACACTTGTTCGACCATTCTTGAACATTTTTGTCTACTCATTATACACTTCTCTGAGAAGGCATGTAGTCCCCATACTAAGCACATAAACATTTGAATTGCTGCACTTAGTGTGCCTTCTGCCCATAAAAATTGTACCATAGATCTCTGATCTGCTTTGGTGCAAACTAAAAGCGTTGTAGCCATTTACTCTGTATAGTAGCAACTCACATACTTAGACCAAGGTCAAGTCATCAGTGTGCTGGCATTTGACATAACCAGTTACAGTGTTGCCACCTCTCAGAATTTTACCACATACCTTTGACCGTGAGAAAAAAGTCCAGAAACTTTGTAAGATCCCTTGTAAGTGAATTCAGATGCTGAGAACATCTTTTTTCCAAAGTCCTTCATATTGCTGTATGTTGATTGAGTTAGCAGTCCACAAAACGTGAGGTTTCACAGAAGTGAACATTTGATGCAGTCTTTATCACTGCTATTTGAAGATTGTTTGGAGCCCTTTTGACATCAAAGGAGAAAATTAGGTTAATTTCATTGTGTGGTTTCTTGAACTCTATCTAATATTATAGGTAGCAAAATGAAAGCAAAGAAAATGATGTTGCCAGTCTGTACTGTCTCAGGATTATACAGGGTGTCCCAGGAGGAATGTGCGAGACTTCGGGAGAGTGTTCCTTATGTTAAACTATACTGACATAACCCAAAACACCTATATCCAAAGTTGAACGGTTACGGAGATAATGGCCAGAGAAGTTTGAAACTTTGACAGCTGTTACTCACTTATTGATTACCAAATACATATTGAAACTGGCAGG
>Ga0123357_10014321_pt1 | contig 10342 bp, 8 predicted proteins | sample TergutEmb28metaG_FD_89873 | JGI IMG/M metagenome (GOLD analysis project Ga0123357, IMG submission 89873) | Embiratermes neotenicus P4 segment gut microbial communities from Petit-Saut dam, French Guiana - Emb289 P4 | ecosystem: Host-associated > Arthropoda: Insects > Digestive system > Gut ... | reverse complement strand
GATGTTCCAGGCTTTGCCGCGAGCGATGGTACTTGGTCGAACTATTTCGAAGGCGCCAGTCGGTTGTCCAATGGGCGCTATGCCGGGGTCGAACTCAAAGCCATATTCGTGAATCTGGGGATAAATGACATGCTCGTCGGCATGAATGCAGATGATGTCGAGAGCGCTGTTTCTGGCTGGATCGGTGATGCGCGTTCGGCTAGCTCGCCAGACACGGATATCTACCTCATCTTGCCCTTCAGCTGTAAGGCCAATCAGATGGCTCCGTATTGTGACGCGATTTCGGCAGCCTACCATGGATACCGTGACGCGTACGCCGCCGATCTACATGTTTTTCTGATTGACCTGGGCGATCCGGGCTGGCAAATAATGAGCAGCACGACCTACAGTGGGGACACCTATCATCCAAACTCTTTGGGAGCCGCGCAGCTCGCCGGGCTTTTGAAAAGTGCGCTGGTTCCCGTGGCTGCCAACAACCTCAAAGTACTGGTAGATGGGCAAAGTGGAGTTCGTCTTTCTTGGGACGTACAGGCGGGTACGGCAGATGACCTCGGTCACGCCTGCGGTGGCTTTAGCATCGAATACCAGTTGGCTGGTTCCGCAGCTTGGCAGACTGCAGAGTCCGTCCCCTGCAAAGCCGGCGATGCTCGGATTGACGGACTGGCAGACAATTCAACCTATTACTTTAGGTTATCACCAATCAGCTCTCTCCTGCCCAGCAGTTCGCCTAATGTGCCTGTCGAAACCATTTGCCTAGGGAGCTGTGGCGATCATTCTGTCAGGGGGCTGTTCGTAGTTGGTGCGTTCTTAGTCGTCTTAGTGGCCCTAGCATTGATCGCGGTCCATCGAGTCACTCAACAGCGGCGCAGAAGAGTCTCGCACTGACACTGACACCGAAGAATTCCACAAGGTGGGAGTCTGAACCCTGAGCAAGGGTGGCAAGGCGTGCCTCTGCAATAACGGAATCATAGACGACAGCGCGAGACAGGGCTGGAGTCGAGCTAACAGCGCAGGTCGCAATTTCACAAGACGCATTTTCGGTGCGGGGCGACGAATTTGGTCTGACAAAGCGCTAGACTCTGGTTTTGTGTGCCACATAACTTGGGCACTTCTCCATGTTTCGTGAACACGAAGGCGACCATTATTTGGTGGAAAGGTGCCGCACCACTCTTGCGGGAGCGCCGACCGCGAGCACATTGTCCGGCAGATCCTTCGTCACGACGCTGCCGGCGCCGACGACCACACCGGAACCGATTCTCACGCCAGCTGTCACCGTGACATGGGCGCCCAACCAGGTCCCGCTACCGATATTGATTTCGTGGCTTTCCGCGACGTTGCCGACTCGCCCATTTTCGCGCCTATGGTTTGATGTCGCCAAAACGCACATTGGCCCGATTACAACCCCGTCGTTTAGAACCAGCCCTCCAGCGGCGTTGACATAAGAGTAGTGCGCAATGTAAACATTCTTGCCGACAACCATCTTGCCAGGTTGGTTAAGTATTACGCCGCTGCCGAGCAGAAAATGCTTCCCGCATGTGCCCAAAAACGGCCCAGCAAGAGTGCCCCTGATGAGGGCTGTCCAAGAGCAATTCGGGAGCAGATCAATGAACACCTGTACCAGATGAATTGGTATGTTTCGGCACAAAAAGTTCACGACAGCATTGGCTGATCTTGACATTATTGGCTAGCCCTCCTCCGAGTCTCGAGATTCTCCGTGAATAAGCGGCATCACCCGTCTAGGAGGGCACACGGAATGCCCGTCGCATGACAAATAACAACCAACTCTCCGTCATGACTATCATATCACCTGTCGCTTTGCAGGAGTCGCGTTTGGAGAAAATGCGCTCACCCCATCAAACCCCTCTTGTCTTCATCACCTTTGCCGGTACGCCAGCGACAACCGAATTTGGCTCAACATCCTTTGTCACAACACTTCCGGCCGCAACCACACATCCTGTACCAATTCTGCAGCCACCTAGAATTGTGACATGGGCGCCGACCCAACAATTGTCCTCAATTACTGTCGGAAGCAGTTGAACACCTTGATTTCGAATCGGTGTTGATCGTTCTTTGAAAATGTGCTCCGCTGACAGGATCGTTGTTGAATGCGCTATTGACACGTTATCGCCTATCTGGATCCCTCCGGCGGCGTCAATATAGCACATGGGGTGAATGCTCACATTGTCTCCAACAGAAAGCCTGTCAACGTTGAGCAGATACACACCAGGAAAAATGCCAACACACTCGCCGCACGATTTCGCACTCGCCTTGCATAGCGCATATCTCAAGCCCAGTCCTAGGTAACCATTGACATGACGGAGCTGCTCCAAAAGAATCTTCCGTAGAAAACTCGGCAAGGCGTTAGCTAGGTGGGATGTGACGGCGATTGCCGTCTTATTTGCTTTGAATGCATCTCGGCCCCGCATCTGCTTCACCTCTCGCCAAAAGATCCTGACTATGAACCACTTGTGGCCTCGCCTCTGGGGATTCTCGGCTGGCGCCTACAGTCGGACGCAAGGCTCACATACATCATATACTTCGCCTAGCCCCATGGAAAAGGTCCCGACTAGTCCCGGCGCTCGCCGCTTGCTGGCGTTTGTTTGCGGGTGAAAATGTTGGTGCGGGCTCCTGGGCTGAGGCCGGTTGTCTGTGGTCGTTGGAGGCCGTCGACTAGTCGGGTCAGGTCCTGCTGGCGGGTTTTTCGTTGGTTTATACCGCAGATGGGGTGAGCACGAGGATTAGATTGCGTTTCCCGTGTCCCGCCGGACCCTCTCGGGGACCAGCTTTTCGCATGAGAGAAAAAAGCGCGACGGGATACGAACGAGTGGAGCGGTCCGGCGACGAAGGCACGCAGATCACCTGTGTCGCAGGCTTGGACTTGGGTAAGGCCGAACTGGCGAGACAACAAGCAGCCCCACCTCATCCGGGCATTTGCATGCGTCCAGGTTGGTGCGGCTGCTACAGTCGAAGATCAACCGACTCGGCGGGTAAGACGTTCTTTAAGTCAAAAACCACTCCAGAAGAGCTGGAAAGCAAGGCGCGTACTGCGTCCGCAGATAGACTAGAATACTGCTCGTGAGCCACGGCCAGCACGACGGCATTGTACGTGCTCGTCGGTATGTCTGGGACTAAGTCAATGGCGTATCGCTTTTTTGCCTCCGCAATATCGGCCCACGGGTCGTGGACACTCACAACTATACCAAAGCTCTGCAGTTCCGTCACAATATCGACCACCCGGGTATTTCGCAAGTCGGGGCAGTTTTCCTTAAATGTCAATCCGAGGATGAGCACTTTTGAGCCTTTTATGGGATGTCCCTTCTGCGCCATGGCTTTGACTAGTTGGCCCGCAACGTAGCCGCCCATTGAATCATTAATGCGACGGCCAGCGAGAATAATCTCCGGGTGGTAGCCGATTTGCTGTGCCTTATGTGTGAGGTAATACGGATCAACTCCTATGCAATGGCCCCCTACAAGCCCTGGCACGAAATGGAGAAAGTTCCACTTCGTGCCGGCGGCTTCGAGTACAGCAGAAGTATCAATTCCGAGACGTCCGAAAAGAATAGCTAACTCGTTAATGAGAGCAATGTTTACGTCTCGTTGGGTATTCTCAATGACTTTGGCCGCCTCAGCGACCCGAATAGACGGCGCGAGGTGGGTGCCAGCCGCGATGATGAGGCCATACAAATTGTCGATGAACTCCGCCGCCTCAGGCGTTGAACCAGAAGTTACCTTTTTTATTGTGGTCAATCGATGTGTTTTGTCTCCCGGGTTGATGCGCTCAGGGCTGTAGCCCACAAAAAAGTCCTGGTTGAAAGCTAGGCCCGACAGTTGCTCGAGAATCGGAACGCACTCCTCCTCAGTCGCTCCGGGGTAGACGGTCGACTCATACACGACCACTGCACCTTTTTGGAGGACATGTCCGACGAATCGTGTGGCCGACAGCACGGGCTCCAGATCGGGCCGTTTGAACGCGTCAACTGGGGTGGGCGTTGTGATTAAGAAGACGTTGCATCCTTCGAGATCGGAGGCATCATGTGTGTACGTAAGGCTCTTCGCATCGGCGAGCGATTCCTCTTCTACCTCAAGCGTACGGTCATGACCGCAGCGTAGTTCCTCAACTCGTTCAGCGTTGATGTCGAAACCAACAACTGGCAGGCGTTTGCCGAATTCCACGGCCAGTGGCAATCCGACGTAGCCGAGGCCGACAACGGCCATCCGTATCTGACTCATGGCGATCATGTCAACACTCCTTGGGTTGAGGCTCCCTCGCCGGAAGTCACGCGCAGGGTTGGCCATCTCAAGTTTACAGCGTCGTGGCACATGAAGAGCGACAAGGGGACCAGACCTACCGCAGGGAAGATGCTCGAGCGAGCTCTGGAAGTTCACGCGCCTCCGTCTTCTGCCCAAACCTCGTGACGCAGCCACACGAGTTGTGAGAATCTTGAAGCGGAATTGCTTGGCGGAGGGACGGCTTCGAACCCATAACATGGCTGGCCGAGGCGTCCGGCGACGAATGCCGCACATGCCGATTCAGAGGCAGCGTCTCCGTTCCCCAATCGTTGTTCTTCCCGGCGTTGTCGTAGAGCCAAGCTTACGATTTTGCGAAATCTGCCAGAAAAAGTAGGATAACAGATCGAACAGGATACCCAAAAGCTGACATATGGCAAAGAAGATGCGTCTGGTGGAATGATGTTGTTGCTGTTTCGAAGACGCGTGGCTGCTGCCACCGAAAGTCGAATGAGGAAAAGAGTCTCAGGATGAAGGCTCTGTTGGCGCATGACCACCGGTTCATTCGTTCAGGTGAGTGCCTTTTCAGCAACGGAGGTCTTTCTGCAGAGGTTCTTCAAAGGTATGCCAGCGTTTTTGACGGTGTGACTGTTGTGTCGAGGCAAATTGTGTCGCCAACGATCCACGATGGTCTTACGCCAGCATCGACAGACGGGGTCTCTTTCGTTCGCGTACCTGACTTCCTTTCCCCACGCGGCATCAGACTGTTGCCGGAGGCGTACCGGATTATTGGGCAAGAGGTGAAGAATAGTCACGCGGTGATTGCCCGCTTGCCGAGCGAGATCGGGCAAATTGCCATCAAGATGGCACGCCGGTATGACGTGCCAACACTTGTAGAACTAGTTGGCGACGCATGGGGATCAAACTGGCACCACGGGGTGATCGGCAAGCTTGCGGCGCCGGCGTCATACTTGCGCACGCGGTCTGCTGTAAGGCGCGCGCCATTCGTGATCTATATCACAGATAGCTATCTTCAACGACAGTATCCAACGTATGGACGGCAGATCGGATGTTCTAACGTCCAGGTTGATGCTCAGAGCAGGATGGATCCGGCCCTACGGCATCCTATTGATGGCCTTCGGAATGGTCCAATTCTGATCGGAAGCTGCGGCGCGGTAAATGTAAGGCTGAAGGGGCACCATCTGGTGGTGAAGGCCATTCCGCACCTAGTTGACCTTGGATACGATGTTAGGTATGAGGTTGTTGGGGGCGGTGATGGCTCGCGCCTGTTGACCCTCGCAGAAAACCTAGGGGTGAGTGACAGACTGCGGCTATGGGGCAGTAAGCCGCACGACGAGGTAAACAGTTGGATGAATGATCTGGACATTTACGTCCAGCCAAGCTTGTCTGAAGGTCAGGGCAGAGCACTGGTTGAGGCCATGACCCAAGGTTGCGCATGCGTTTGTGCGGATGTGGGCGGCATGAAAGAACTGGTGGAGAAGGAGTTCCGGTTTCGCAGGGGTAATGTCAACGACCTGTCGGCCGTCATTGCGCACGCTATCGCGAATGTTCACGCTTGCCGGGTGTCCGCATTCCAGCGCGGGGGCGATTTCCAGGAGGAGGTCCTAAATCAACGTCGAAACCGGTTCCTCAAGGAGTTCCGTGGTTGGGCCGAGGTGAGGTAGACGATGTCAACATGGTTGAGCCAAGAGGCTGGTTTGCCTCCAAGGGACATACCGCCCCCTGTAGGTCAGATGCTGTCGATGCCAATGCTGAGCTTCATGCTGAGCACTTTCAAACGCAAGACCTCAGGGAGCCCGCACTCTTCGAGCCGCGGCGGGGGGAGGCTCGCCAGAGAATCGCGGGACCAACACTGGCTAAGCCGTGTGGCCCATGTGATGTTGGCCGGCGTGTCGCAAAATGGTTTTGCGTCACTGCGGAGCCAGGTGCGGCTGTCAGGGAGTTTTCTGAGAACGCGTCAAAGGCTTGTGGTCCCTTCGCAGTCGTTCAGATCCCGCGATAGCAAGCGGAGGCACTTTCAGTGAGGGTAAGCAGGCAAAATGCCAAAATCGGGCCTACCGATTTTCTCATCGTCGCTGTGTCGCTCTTGTCGGCCGTCTACATAGCCTCATCCACACAATCATCAACATTCCGTTTGTTCTGGGTGCTGCCCGCCAGCTTTGCTATCGGCTGGGTCCTTGTGTTGCGCGAACTTCTCAGTCGGTACGCGTTTTTCGGCTCGGTTTTTTTGCTGGTGTGTTTTGTGAGGTATGTGTTTGTGCCGGACATCCAAACGCGCCTCGGTGTCTACGACATGAATTACCCTGGGTCGCCCACGGCCGAGGACTATGTGACTGGCTATGGACTCATGGTGTATGAGTTACTCGCGGTGTGCGTGTTTCTTCGGATATATCTCTCGGTCGTCCACCGCGTCAGATCCTCGGCTCCATCAGTTGAGTACAGCTGGTTCGGGTCGAGAGTGGGTACCGAAGCCCTCAGCAGTCAACATTTGAATATCGGTTATTGGGCATTCCTGGCAGGGGTCGCTGCCATGGTGATCGCCAGGCCGAGTTCTCTCACCACTGTTTCTTTCATTGTTCCCCATTTTGATTATGGCCTTGAACAGAGCCAGATGGATTCATTGACGGCATATTTGATATTGATTGCAAAGAACATAGCTTTCCTCATGCTAATCGTGCATGTAAATTCAAAAGCCAGATCAAACGTCGCGACATTTGTGTCGATTGTGGCGACCCTAGTGTCAGGCTGCATATATGTCGGGATGAATCGCTCGGACTTTCTTTTGTCGATGGCTGCTTCCTTGGCCGTATATGCTGCAGTGGCTAGACGCGGCACCAAATTGATGGTTTCGTTTGCGATCGCCAGCGCGATCCCAATAACAATCATTCTCGGGGCAAGTCGGGATTTCTATGTTGACCCTTCAGTCACTGGATTGCAAAACCTTTTGAACATCCTTCAGGCGTATGCTGGGGGCGTTTATAATGTTGCCATGTCGGTTGCTACGAGAGCAGAGTACCCTATGTACGCCAATTTCCCGACACTTTTGATCGACATTTTCCGGCCAATGTTTGGCGTGAACATGCTTATGAAAAACCTCAATCTAGTATACTCGAGCATCCCGTTCAACTGGGCAATTTACGGGACCGACCACAGAGCGCAGATCATTCCAATGGTCGGTGAAGGCTATTACACGCTCGGTGCTGTTCTGTCACCCACGCTTTCGATCGGGTTCACCTATCTTGCCCTGAAGCTTTCGCGCATTGCGCGGTCAACCAGGCAAGTGGCGGTGTTTTTCTTTTTGACAATTACGGTCATGCGCTTGGGCTTTATGATGGGACAGAGTGCAAGTATCCAGGTGAACGACTTGTCGTTCAATTTGTTCCTGCCGCTTCTTCTGATCTGGGTGAATGAGCGGCTACTCTTCAAGCGAGCCGATCATGATGTCAGGTAGGCTAGCCGCAATTCTGCGCAACGACTACGCGGCGTCTGCCTTCCGAAAAGGCAATACGATAATTTGGGGACTACTTTCGACGGTATGCCTAAACAGGGCTCTCGGGCCATCCCTGCGTGGTGAATATGCCTACTATATGAACATAGTGAGCATCATTGTGGTGATTTACGGCTGGGGGTTTTCAAACACTTACCCGAATTTTCTCAGGCGGAACTACCCGAACGCTCGGCAAGTGTTCTTGACGTTTTATATGTGCCAGTTTGTTCTGATTATGGTGCTTTCTGTTATTGGATCGCTGGCAAGCGGGAACTTTCAGGTGGGGCTGTTTGGTGTTCTGGCTGGCAGTTCAGTCTTTGCGACTCAAGTGAACAACCTGCTCCTCGTGAAGAGTGTGAGGGCTAGTGCCCTCGTTGGGGCGTTCTCGGCGGTGCTCAATGTCGTATTTTTGGGTCTCATGCTTTTCCTGCGGCCGGAAGACCTTCTTCTCGCGTTTGCGGTGTATGCGATCAATAGCGTAGTGCTAGGGTTCCTGTCGCTGTATTTTGGACGAACGCGTCCGTCACTTCGACTGTTGAAAATGCGCGACGTTATTGTGTTGGTGCGAACAGGGTTCATACCAATGTTGACTAATGTCCTTGTTGTCATTAACTACCGCGTGGATCTTCTCATGTTGGCTTGGTTCCATGTGGACTACTACTACATTGGGCTATACGCGGTTGGTGTTTCGATCGCCGAGTATTGCTGGGTAATTCCAGATGCATTCAAAGATGTGATAATCAATCGAACTGCCAAGGACAAATCGATTTCAAGCATTGCGTTTTCGCTTAGGGTTTCCATGACAGTCCTGGTGCTGATTTTTGCAGTACTTGGCTTTACTTGCAGGTATCTGATTGACTTTGCCTATGGGCCTGATTTTGGGGAAGCCAGTGGGATCACCTTGATCATGTTTGTTGGCGTGTACAGCATGGTGTTTACGAAGATCATCGGGGTCTCTTTTCTGGCCAGCGGCAGGTGGGGTTTCTATTTCAGGGTCTTGCTTGTCGCATCAGTGTTGAATCTCGCGTTGAATGTGGTTGTGATACCAATCTATGGCATCTATGGTGCGGCCGTGGTGTCAGTCACGACATACAGCCTTTCTGGGGTTTGGTTTGTTGTTATGTTCTTGCGGGAGAATTCCGTCGCCTTGCGAGATGTGCTTTGGGTCAGATCCGAGGACGTGACATCACTTAGGCACTTGCTGAGAGGGCTGGTGCCTAGTCGGTCGAACCTCCCATCCGCCGAGTAGGATGCTAGTGTTTGACGGGACCTCGACCCGCTGTATTGAGATGGTGGGGACGTTCCGCGCCTTGGACTTGCATCGGTGAGGCAGTGGAATCGGGGCTGAGGAGCTGCGGATTGCCGACCGTTCGATAGGTTGGATCCGTCGAGCGCGAGCCAGAGGCGGGGCGTAGGCGGTATGCTCGTTGCAGTAGGTCAATTTCGCTCCCTTGGAAGTGTGGAATGACAGAGTGCGGAGGTTCTTTCATGCCTTATTTTGGGCACATGGCTGGGTTGGAAGACTGCACGGTAGTCTACGGGGTGACAGTTGGTATCAGTGCGAGATGGCTCCTCAAAGGGCAGTTGCGGTGGATGGCGGAACGATGCGGCAGTGTGATGCTGGTGTGCGCCCCTGGTGAGGAGACCGAGGAGGTGGGTAGTCGGGAGGGGGTCGAGGTTGTGGAACTGCCCATGAGGCGGAATCCATCGCTGATAGCTGATGTCGTAAGCCTGTGGCGTTGGATTCGCGTGATTCGGCGGGTGAAACCTGACATTATCAACGTCAGCACTCCCAAGGCGGCGCTCCTGGGCGGCCTTGCCGGGTGGTTCTGGCGGGTACCAAGGCGGATTTATGTTGTGCGGGGCCTTCGGCTAGAAGGGTACTCGGGCTGGCCGAGACGGCTGCTGGCGGCGGCGGAGCGAGTGACAATGGCGGTCGCCACTGACGTGGTGTTTGTTAGTCGGTCGCTCGCCAAAGTGGCCCGTGACGGAGGTCTGATAGGCCGACGCCGAGCTTGGCTCGTGGGCAACGGCAGTAGCAACGGTGTGCCCGCCGATGCTCTCGCAGAACGGATTGGTCGGACCGACCGAACGCAAACCCGACGCAACTGGGGTGTTCCGGCAGATGCCTTTGTTGTCGGTTTTGGCGGCAGGCTGACAGTTGACAAGGGGATTGACACCTTGATCACCGCGATGGGCGACCCACGCCTTGCCAAAAACGTCAAGCTGATCGTGGTTGGCCGAGAGGAGGAGCCAGGCATTCGAAGCCAGCTACGCGGCCTGAGTGATCGCATCGTAGTCCTACCCGAGCAAGCTGACATTGCACCCTTTCTTGGGGCGATTGACGTATTGTGCCTGCCCACGCGCCGTGAAGGCTTCCCCAACGTCGTCTTGGAGGCTGCGGCAGCGGGTCTGCCGGCAATCACAACCCGGGCGACAGGTGCGGTTGACTCCGTAATCGATGGCAAGACTGGATGGTTGATCAACGTTGGTGATGCTGAAGCACTGGTTGAATCCATCAACCAAGCACAGGCATCGCCTCAGCTCAGGCGCGACATGGGAGAAGCCGCGCGGCAGCGGGTCTTGGCAGACTTTCGGCCAGAGAGG
>Ga0123357_10014320_pt1 | contig 10342 bp, 5 predicted proteins | sample TergutEmb28metaG_FD_89873 | JGI IMG/M metagenome (GOLD analysis project Ga0123357, IMG submission 89873) | Embiratermes neotenicus P4 segment gut microbial communities from Petit-Saut dam, French Guiana - Emb289 P4 | ecosystem: Host-associated > Arthropoda: Insects > Digestive system > Gut ... | reverse complement strand
TTTATTTACTGCCGTCCCGATCAGACTACGTTGGAGGGGAGTAGCGGTACAAGTAGTATGACCTGTACCGGAGGCTGCGGGTACAGTTTTTAATACTCCTGATGGTGGGTGCTGTGACACCAGAAACATGTAGAGTACCTTTGCAGTAAATAAATATCTGCATACTGTTGCATCTGTTGGATTTTTATTCACATTTGTCTGTATATTTCACATCCAGAAGTTGCAAGACATTGAGTTGAATGTTTTATTGAGGCTTAAACTAATAGTTATAGTGAAAGTTTTATTTTTGTCTCTATTGGTCCAGTACAATACTGTACACACAACTCATACCATCAGTTATAAATCTCAAAGCAATTCCTAACACACATAAATTGGTGCATGTAGTAAAATATAATCCTGTTTAAGATCCGCAGATTATGTGTGGAACATTTTTATATGTGATTTAATGAAATGAGAGCATAAAACAATTATTACCTGTACAGTCAACGCTAACATATTTGACATGTCCTTTACCAGCACAGTATGTTTTTAATTGATCCAAACAGAAGTTTATTTCCATTTATAGTGTTGAAGATGCATCTGCTGTGACAAACACAACTCCAATATTTTATTACAAGAAACGCCTCTTAACACGGTATGTGCTGGTCATTGAAGACACGCGAGACATGCTAATACGTGAATCATGGACTTTTCTGAGATCAGCTATACGCAAGTGGGTAGGTCATGACCTTCCGGCAAACACAGAGGTGGGGGTTGTGCTTAGCAACAATACAACGGGACACCGTCTCCTGCCTCTCTCTCCTCTCAGTACACATGCAAGAAGTCAAGTATCAGGGATCATCCCCTTCACTCCAGGAGACTCCCATACTGAGGCTTGCCTTCATTGTGGCATTCGGCAGGCTCTAGATGTAAGTAATTCAACTGTTCAACTTAGTAGCCAACAAATGCATTCAATAAAACACAGTAATATACAAATTATAAAATACAATTTGTGGTAAGTATCAACTCCTACATGTTTCGGCACCAGAATGCCATCTTTAGGGACTCTACCTAACTATAGAAACATGAGTCCAACAGACCAGTGCACCTAGATTGGCTTCCTTTCTTCGTTATTGTTCAGATATTATTACCAATGTAATTTGCAGTTCCTTCTAATTTGGGCTCATATTATCTATTTATTTTATGCATATAAACCCATAAGGTCTGTGATGAAATCTAGGAAACTATTTTACATCATAAAAAGGGACTACTGTGTAAATAAGCAATTATATGGGCAGAGTGTATATAATTATTTTTTCAGTGATACATTTCATAATGTTATTTCTTCTTGCAGATGCTTCATGAACGCAGTCGCATTAGGGGACCAGCTAGTTCTGTTATAGTGGTGATAGCTCCAGGCATGGATTATTCTTCTACCGAAATGGACCAGTTATTGAGTGAAGCTGTTGAGGATGCTGTACGTATTGCTACAATCAACTACCCAGCCCTTCTTCGCCCTCTCTCACTGGAGCAATTAGCACAGCATACAGGTGGCCCCTACTACACAGTGCAAGAACAGCATTACAACATTGCCACCTCATATATATCCACATACTTCAAATTGGCAAATGTCATGTTCAGCATTGCAGCACACTTCTATGAGGGTAGCCTAGTTGGCATGCCACTAGAGGTAAGGATGTGTTACATTGGAAAATTATATAATGTTTATAGTATAATACATATTTCCTGAAAACCTTCTTTTCAGAATTGCATGGCTCATCATTCATTCTTCATGTTCACGTATTGCTTATGCATATCATCTCTAGATTGAAGCGATGAGTGTGCATAGAGTGTTATGAAGTAATAAATTATTTTCCCTTGTGTGTTGTGTAGTTTGCACCATGCCAAAGGGTGTAACAGGTTCAAATTTTATATCTTAATAAAATGCATAGTTTGTGTCATACAGATGTTCATATACAAGTCAGTTTGTTGAAAGTCCAGTTGGCAGTTTGTTTTGCATATTTCAAAATGTAATTTGTATGACAACTGTTGGTATAAAAATTTCATCACATTTCGTTTGAGTAGGCTTTGAGATGAAATTTGCAGCCAGAGTTCATGCAGTGCCTCAACTCTTGAGTTCATTTATTAAATTTTTGCGAAGAACTGTCATTAAATGAACCCAAAATCCAGCCTTAATAATTTAGTTAAATTTACACATTTGGTTCCTTTGCATTTGAATATATTTTATCACTTAGCTGTTGGCAGTAGAATGTTTCACAATATGTTAGAAGATGATGCCCAATGAGATGTAATTTGTTGTTCATTAATCTTGACTACTCTTCCATGTAAATAAATGTAATAATTTCTCATCAAATAGTGTATGAGGGTGTGGATTAGGTTTGCGTGGTTTGAGATAGAGCAGGAGGTGCTGTGGTGAGTGCAGCTTGGCGCTAATCAGAGGAAAGTGGCTGGCTGGATGGCTGGCCTCATTCCTGGTACTGTCTTTGAGAGAGTAGAAAGTCTTAAAAAAATACTCCAAATCTGCATCATTGTTGATACCGTGAACAACTTTGCAGATCCACAGACGAGAATTGTCTGATGATGGACGCAGCAGTGTGACTGGAAGCTTTGTGCTAGACGAGTCGGTTGGTGAGCCTGCCCAGTTTACTGTGTTCACTCATAACATTGAGAACCCACTGATACGAAGCATCTCGCTTGTCAGCCCATCCCAGGTTGTCTATTCGGCTCAGTCAGATTCTCTCTTTGCCATCAGGCTACTCAAACTCTCTGCAAATATCAATGAGGTTAGTAACATTATCTATAATTAAACTTTCAGTGTTAGTAATATTGTCATCAGGCGTTTAAACAGCTTACTTTGTGCCCAGAGGAAAGTGAATGGGAAAATGGTGTATTGTGCATATAAAAACTGAATTAAGGGAGAATGGAGACAATTGAACATGTGGAGGGATCCTGTTTGGTAAAAACCAAACACTGGGACACTTAATAACATCTTTGCGGGTGGGGGCAGGTGTGTGTGTGCGTGCGTGCGTGTGTGTGTATGTGAGCGTGTGTGCACGCGTGCGTGTAAACAAAATTTTTAACCCATCACACAGTAAAAAAAAAAAGTAATTTTTAACATTACTGCACCAGTACAACTTGGATAAAAACTGTATTCACCTACAAAGAAAATGATAGAATAATACACAAACTCAGACCTCCCAGTTAACTTACTGATTTTCTTTTACATATTTTTCCTCCTCCCCTCCTATTCATTCCTGTTAGTGGTTGTTTGATGCCTTTCTACTACTGTAGATATTTCGTCACACTGTGAAATCACAGTGTTTCCACACATTGTCAGAAATGTTGTGTTTTGATTTGGAAAAGCCTGGGACATTGACTTCCCAAACCAAATATTGTAGGACACCAGGAGAGAAACTGTTTATATACTTTCGCTGGAAAACCAGGATGAACGTGATCTTTTAACATGATGAACTTTACATTTCTTACTCTTGGTGTATGAAAGTTGGGGTGATGAAGAAGGATGAGATGTAAACCATGTGTGGGAGAAACAGCAAAGGTATAGAGAATTTTGGTTTTAAAGCCTTAAGTGAAAGGAACTCAGTCATTTCCTCTCTTCTGTTGGAAAACTTAGTGTTTTAATTTTGCCATTTAATGTTATCCTTAGCAGCCTTTGACCACCAATATTCAGATTTACCTCCACAGTATGATTATGTGGTACAGGCCCATTCCTGTAAGGAGCAACAGTTGGCAGGAGCTTATATTCGTTACAGTGATTGCATTTGTTGTTTTTGACATTTTTTGCTCACTGTATCTGGTAGTAGTACATGGATGGGAGAGTTTTAAGGGGCTTCATGTTGACCAGAGGCCAGTGTTTGTTGGGATGCAAGCTTGGTTTAATTTGCTAGATATATGTCTAATTATGAGATTTTGTGGCCATGGTGATGCACATCTAGAGTCTACTGTAATATGCAATTAGTATCTTACTGTCTTGTCTATAAAGAGGTGAGGACATTAGAATATTTTTGTACATATTTCTTAGCCAGATGTCAATAATATCTTTCTAGACGGGCACATGGACATACACCATTGAGCGCTATCCTGGGAATCCTCAGCCCCACTTTGTACAGGTTATGGCAACCCCAAGGTCCTCAACAGCACCTGTTGTCCGAGCCCGTGTCTGGACTAGCCGTGGCTTTTCACCCTTGGTCATCTATACTGAGGCAAGTCAGCAGTAAGATGATATTAATTCTTCTGTCTCACATGGAAGATGCTCTGCATTGGATGTCTGTAGCCCAAGAATGTTTAGAATACACTTGTTAGTAGTTCCTGTAAGCCTTAAACCCAAATCCTTCTCTCAGTCCATTATTACATTTCATTCCCATAATTTGATCTAATCAACATTTTGGCCACTGCATTGTTTTGAGTCACAATGAGACAAGGGTCAGAGTGATCGGGAGTGTTTTGGATGTGTTTCAGGTGAAACGGGGTGACTACCCAGTACTGGGTGCTAAAGTGGAAGTGACAGCCATATATCCTGCAAGCAATGTCTCCTCCATTCTGTATAAGGAGAAGTTTGAGCTGCTTGATACAGGAAGTGGTGGTGAGTGGGTTTCATAGGTTGGCCGTAGTCTTTGTTGATGTAATTCACTTGTTTTTTAGCATCTTCAAGAGTTTTGTAACCAAAAATGCTGTATTTAATATGAATATTTAACAGTTTTGTTATATATCAACAGTTGGCAAATACATTTATAGAATTGTGAATATAAATATTTGGTTTACACTGATATTTAGTAAAGTATCACCTATTAGCATTACATGTTTAGAGGTTAGCGGTGCGGTACGACCACTATAGTGGTCATTAGGTGTCAAAGGGTTAATGTAGGGGTGGGATTTTTATATGTATAACAGAGATTAATTGCAGTCTTTAACAAGTTCTTGAGATGCATTGTGAAAATTATTTGGTCTAAATCCTTTTCCACATGGAATAAAATTATGAAGTAAAGTTATTTTCTAATGTTATTGATTTTATATTGGTGTGAGACTTGGTCCATTGCTATGAAGAAAGCATATTGAGTGAGCAGCCACAAAGTACATGTGTTGGTAAAAGGATGAAGTGCTTGGAAAATTAATAAAATTTCATAATCATGAATGTCAGAATTTATATAATTATTGTGGTAGGGCTACAGACAGGAACACCATCTTTCTCTCGGACAGCCAGGCAGGCTTTAAGTCACTTAATAATTTCCAGATAAACCCCACACTAGTCTGGGGTTGTCATGAGTCCCCAGTGTAACTGACAGAATGTCACATGGTTCAAATTTTATGCATGCTGGGATGTATGGGAATTGATGGCAGTAAATTAGCTGACCATTGGCTAGAGCAGGCTCCTCAGCCACACACAGGACCAGAACCTCCAGTTGGAATATGCTTGAAGGTTGCCAGGGGAGTAATCAGGGACTGGATAAACAGGAAACATGAGGAGCAATGGCAGTCCATATGCGGACAAAGGCAGGCTGAGGGCTTTCTTAAAAAACTGTCTGCTAAAAAAAGCTGGAAAATTGCTCAGTATGAACATAAACCATCCAAGAGTAATGACAGGCCTGCTAGCAGGATACTGTCACTTTACATGGCACCTATTTAAACTGGGACTGGCGAATATTCCCGAGTGTGATAGATGCAAGCTGGCGTCAGAAACAGCCTCAAACGCTCTTTGTGACTGTGACACTTTGGCCACATTAAGATTCAGGCACCTGGGTTGACATTTTATGGAACAGGTGTCTGAAGACATTTCTGTCAGCAGGATACTGCACTTTGTTTTAAGGTACAGGGCTGCTAGATGCATGAATACAGGGGCTGAACAAAGCATCAAATATGGTCAAAGTCATGGGTCACTAGTGCCCACCCTCCTTGTATTCTATTCTGTTCTGTTCGAATAATTGTGGTGAACGAATCAAGCAGGAAGTGCAGGAAAAAAGTACTGCATTCATAGATTGGTGGAAAGTGTTACTGGTACCATCACTCTGTAAAATATAGGTGTAGAAAGGGAGATCTTACTTAAGGAACATTAGAATGGCCTAGCTATTGTGTGATTCTTAGGGTGTAGTTGGTAAACTTCCATCTTGTCTTTCTAATGCACCACAGCCACGAATTCCTTAACAATGCTCATTGTTTTCAGATCCTGATATCACAAAAGGGGATGGAGTATACTCACGCTACTTCATTATGGGTCGTGGTGGACCAGGAGTATACACATTTGAGGTTACAGTTACAGATAATGGCAACACTGCATACTCCTGGCAAGAAACACTGTCCATACCATCATCAGACTCAGGTGTGTTGGAATACACAGATACTAATTACCAGAATTGACTCACGGCCCCATTATAACAAGAGTAATCATATTAGTGGAAAGATGATGGGTTGCTTGTGTTTATTGTATCGGGTCATAAGTATCAAGAGTTTGTAATGCAGTCACCATAAATTGTGACAAAAATACCATTGAAGGCTTTAGTGAGTGTCAGTAATAATTTACTGGCAACAGTGCAATACATTGTTGATCCTAATACTGTTTTTTGGTGTTGGCACTGTGTTGAAGTGGGCTAGGTTGACATTGTTTCCAAGCACAATGTTTCGTCCTTTATTAGTGTTAAAGTAAGCGCAGTTAGTGAATATTCAAATGTTCTATGATGTCAATACTGTCACTGGGTTAAAGATATCCTGATGTCTCACATGACCTTGGTGCCTTCATTTTTTTTGGACTGTTATCCTTCAAAACATTGAAAACTTTTTAAAGGTTTTTTGAGGTTTGTTATCCCACTGTGTTTCAAATTAATAATGAAATTTACTCAATTACACAGAATAATATCCTAGAAGGCTGGAATCATTAGTAGCACTCCTGTAAGAATCTCATACATCACAGGGTTGGGCAATGTTCAGTTTACAGCTCACTTAACCCTGGAGATACATTCAGTAGGTATATCCAGAGCATTTGGCAAAGTACCACACTTCGAGATGATGCCACAACCCAGAAACTAGATTACCATCGATACCTAATCACCATGAAATATAAAATAAATAATTCAACACATTGTAGTGTCAGATAGCAGTTGGCAGTGCAAGAGTTTTTATTTACAAGGAGAGTTCCACTGGTTTACTACAAAACTTCTTTTCATTGGTGTTAAAAGTGATGCTGTTTTTGGGACTGTCACTGTTTTGACGGAGTGGGAATTGGTATATGTAATTAGCATTTATACTTTGATACTGCTTTTATTGTAAAAAGTGGTTACCAGTTTATGGTCTTATCAGAGTTGAAGATATGGGGGCACTCTCCAGGCCAGAAAAGTATCTGGAGAATTTCTTCTTTGTTCATTATTTCTATTGAAGGTGTCTGAAGTATAATGCTGTTTGCATTCATGACAATTTCATAATTCAAGATGAGCAAAGTTACTAATTTGGCCCCTAAATTATGATTGTTTTTTGTGTTCTAGGTGTTCAGTGCTGTGGGAGCGTGGTGCCAACTCCGGCAGTACAACCTCTTTCTCCTTTTCAGCGAGTGTTACCGCCAATTTCCTACACCATCGGTTACTCATTTGATGATATATTAATTGGGCCTGTTTTGGGTCGTATTGGTGACCTCCGCGTGGAGATTCTTGCTGCGGACCTTAAAGCCCGCCTCACATGGACTTCTCCTGATATGGGTGGGTTTTCTGTGGCTCGTTACGAGCTCCGGTATGCCCGAACCGTAGCTGACATTGTTGACCGCTTTGAAACATCAATGTCTTGGGATTATGGCACCCCTTTTCCATTAGCTCCTGGTTCTGAAACATCATTTACCCTGGACTTTACAAAAAATCCCTCATTGTTAGGTACTCCCTTGTTTTATGCTATCCGGGGGTTTACAGATAGTGCTCAAAATTCTGCTGGTGGTCCAGTTTCAAACTGGGTTCGTGTTCTTGTCCCATCACCTCCACCACCACCCCCACCACCTTCTACATCTCCAGCATCCATATATGAAACTCCGACATGGCCTAGTGAAGATGATGAGGACAGTGTTGTCCCTCGCATTGCTAAGGACTCTGACCTGGGCCTGGAGCTTATATTGCCCATTGTTGGAGGAGTTGCTCTTTTAGCTATCTGTGTAGCCGTGTACTGCTATGTATGTGTTCTGCGCCGACGCCATGGGAACTCTGATAAGAAGGCAAGTAACAAGGGAAAGCATTCTGCAACTGGAAAGCAACAGGTAACATCACAGAATAGTGCTGTGACAGTTGTCCCTTCATCTCCTGTGTCGGCAAACAACGGTAGCAGCAACTTGAGTCTGTCTCCATCCCAGAGCCAGGATTCAAATGGACTGCCACAGTTTGATACATGTCTCGATGAAAAGAAACGGTTCAGTGTGGCACAACTTCAGCAAGAGGAACAAATGTTACAACAACAGCATGAACAGATGCTTCAGCAGCAGCAACACGTGACACCACATATTGTACCAAACCCTAATGTCAGCGGTATCAGCACCATATCAAACGGTACCAGCACACTAGTCCGTGGTCGAACACTGAGTCCATACCAATCATGGACGGCGTCACAGCTGCTTCATGAACATGAACGACGTCAGAGTCCCTATGGTGCAGTAGGAGAAGAAGTTGTGGGTGGTGGAAATCAGACGCATCAGCCTCCGCCAGTACCACCACTTCCATCTTTCACAGCCCAGCACAATGGGATGTATACAGCTGGACCAATTTATGGTGTTCATCCAGGCACATTTGTTAATGGTGGTTATCACAGGAATGGATCCCTGGTCCCTTTTAACCCTAGTCTTCAGGGATCTCTCAGTTCAGTTAGTAGTGGGGACAGAAAGAAACGAAATGTGACGATGGTATAAGTTGGACAGAGTTGTAAGTTAAGGGTTTGGAGCTTTAATATGCCAACATGCAGTCTCATGTTATGAAAGGAAGCATTTATTCTGATTAGGCACTTCAAAAGAAAGATAATAGGTGCAAATGTTGGTTGGAGTATGGTGCCAAACAGAGTTGGAGAACATGGGAAAAGAAATGTTCTTTCTGAAGTTCCCTTGTGCTAGTCATGCACTGCATCACATTCATTGAGTATATCATGTATCTGTGTGACTTGCTAGGAACTGAGATTTAAAACACAATTACTGCCATGGATATGTTTAAGGACATTGAGTATTTTCATGCATAAAGGTTGTTCTGAGTGTTTGTGACCCTATCTTTCCACATTACAAAAATGGCTTATGGATACGTGCACAACCTCAAGGTACAATCATGGCATTATTAGGATGGAAGTAATTGAGGCAAAGTTGTCCCTGTGAATGTCATGACGGAGTAATGTATTAAGTATGCAGTCATATTGTCTGACCATTTGGAAGGGATGAAAACATGAAATACAACATTATATTTTAAAAAGGAACAAAGTGCTGTAGCATCTAGGGGCTCATGGTGGGTCACTGGCCATCCTGTAGCATCCAGGGGCTCATGGCGACTGTCTGCCCGTAAGGTCTCTGTTGCTGGGGGAGCTGGTCCCAAGACCTCCTGGTCAGGGACACTACATAAAAATTGATGTCAGATGAGGGGTCAGTGGGTGGCCAGTGAGCCACCATGAGCCCCTAAATGCTACAGGTTGGCCAGTGAGCCACCAAGAGGCCCTGGATGCTACAATGCAACGTAATTTACGTGTTATGAGCCAAGCATTCGGTAAAGATGATCGTGTGTTTTGAACGAGGGAAAAGTGTGATGCAGTGCAAATTATTTGAAATCTTTTCCATAAATGTTAGTGACCAAGAATAGACAGCTGCGTAAGTTGCATCCAGCATGTACAATTTCATGTACATATGAGTTGTAAAATGGAGCAGTGACGTGCACCAAAGACCACATTGTTGTGGGCATAATGTTCCACAGAACATTGTGAGAAAATATTAGGTATGATACTTTATTTTTTTTCTTATGTTTATTGGACCATGCATCATTGTGATAGTTGGAGAATAAAAGACCAACTTGATGTCACTTGCTATTTTATTTCACTTCTTATGTGCTCAGCATGTTTCGGACATTAATATATCCATCATCAGGAGCTTGCGAGTATTCTGTTGAATTACCACATTGGTCGTATTGTTCTTGGTTAGATGTGTGTTGGTGTTTCAGTGTGGTTGAGTTGGAGTGGTATCCGTGTTGCAGGCTGAAGCACAACTCTTCAGCCTGCTACACGGATACCACTCCAACCCAACCACACTGAAACTCCAACACACATTGAACCAAGAACAATACGACCAATGTGGTAATTCAACAGAATAGTCGCAAGCTCCTGATGATGGATATATTAATGT
>Ga0123357_10014319_pt1 | contig 10342 bp, 9 predicted proteins | sample TergutEmb28metaG_FD_89873 | JGI IMG/M metagenome (GOLD analysis project Ga0123357, IMG submission 89873) | Embiratermes neotenicus P4 segment gut microbial communities from Petit-Saut dam, French Guiana - Emb289 P4 | ecosystem: Host-associated > Arthropoda: Insects > Digestive system > Gut ... | reverse complement strand
CCTCCCTCCGGACGCTTCATTTAACCGGAAGATAGATGCGCTTTACCGGCAGGAAGGGGGGACGCTTTCACTTGACGCCCTGCGTGAAGAGGCCCGGCGCAAATTCGAAGGGAGTATCGATCGCGTCGGCGCGTCCCTGGAAAAGCTTAAGGAAAAAGAAACTGATTTCGCCGGCGCCGATAAGCTCAGGGAATACGGTGACATTATCCTCGCGAACATAGGCAGGATTGCGGCCGGCAGCGAATGGCTTACAGCCGAAAACTTTTACGCGCAGGAAAACGGGGCCGTCAATACGGTGAGAATAAAACTCGATCCGAAGAAGAGCCCTGCCGCTTCGGCGGAAGATTACTACGAACAGTACCGTAAGGCCAAAAGCGGCCTTGTTGAAGTACGGAACCAGATTGAGGAAGAAGAAAAAGAACTCCATAGGCTGGAGGAAACGCTTCAAAAGCTGCTTGCCGAAACCAACCCCCTCCTCCTCAATAAAATTCTGAAAAGCGGCGGACTTCTTCGCGGAACAGAGGGAGCGGGAAAACAGTCCCCTTCCGCCCGGCGGGAAGATTCCAAACGGCCGGGCCTCTCCTTTCGCCGCAAGGACTGGCTCATCATCGTGGGCAGGGACGCGGCGGAAAACGACGCCCTGCTCAGAAAGCACGTTAAGGGCAACGACCTCTGGCTCCACGCAAGGGATTATCCCGGCTCTTACGTGTTCATAAAACAGAGATCCGGCAAGACCGTTCCCCTTGACATACTCCTCGACGCCGGGAACCTGGCCCTCTTCTATTCAAAGGGCAGAAACAACGGCGAAGGGAACCTCTTCTATACACCGGTCAAATACCTGCGCCGGGCCAAAGACGGCCCCAAAGGACTCGTCATTCCCACCCAGGAAAAGAACCTCCGCGTAAAGGTCGAGCCCGGCCGCCTCCGCGAGCTTGAGGATTGCAGAGTCTGATTTGCCGCATAGTAAAAGACGGATTTTCATATTCATAACTGGCTCCTTAACTTGAAAATTTCCCTATTTCATGCTATATTTTCTTTATGAGTATTACACAAACTGTGGAAATTCCTCCCAGCCGCAGAATTACCCTTGATGTACCCCGTGAAGTACCAATAGGAACGGTAATTCTTACTTTCACACCCAGGGATGCTTCAACAGAGGGACAGTTGCAGGAACGTGTGTTTGGTTGCTCCAAAGGGAAATATCGCATGGCTGATGATTTTGACGCACCGCTTGATGACTTTAAGGATTATATGTAGATGGATGCTTATCTGCTGGATACTCATACCGCCATTTGGTTTTTCAACGGCGATCTGCAGTTGTCTAAGACTGCACGTAAAATTATTAGCGACCGCTCTAACTTTGTATATTTGAGTATTGCTTCGGCCTGGGAAGTTGCCATTAAACTCTACATAGGGAAGCTCGATATTGCCGGTAAAACGGCAGATTTTATTCAAGACGCGGAAACCAACAAAATTACTATTCTCCCCATTAAAACCACTCACCTTACAACCCTTGAATCGCTGCCCTTGATCCATCGAGATCCTTTTGACCGCTTGTTTATCGCTACTGCCCTTGCCGAGAATATGACGCTCATTACCGCCGATGAAAATATCGCGCGGTACGAAGTGGCTCAAATCTGGTAGTTCAGGAAAAAAGCCGGGCAGGGCGCGAGCCTACGGTTCGACTGAGCTAGGTTTTACACGCACATTCACCGTTCTGCTCGCCACATCGGCCGGGATTCTGCCGATTATGTGACAAACCAGGCTGCAAATCACGGTTTGCTAAATAGAGTCTGTCCATAATGTAGACACATTGTGGACAGACTCTAAATATGCTTTTTGATATATTCCTTGGGAGTCATGCCGGTAATTTTGTGAAAGGTCTTTATGAAGTAGCCGTTGTCCTCATAGCCGACCAGGTCTGAAACTTCGTATATTTTGTATTGGCCCGAGAGAAGCAGGTTCTTCGCCTCGTCTATTTTTACCCTGGTTATATATTCCACAAAGCCGGTACTGGTCCGGCGCTTGAAAACGCTGCTTAAATAACCGGCGCTGATCGACAGGTCTTTCGCCGCGGTGTTCAGGGAAATGGGACGCCGGCAGTTTTCCGCTATATAACGCTTGGCCGCGATAACAATGTGATCTTCGTAGGATTTTTCCGGCAGCAAACTGAAAAAATCAAGAATTCTGGACTCCAGGGATTTCATCCATTCCCGCAGCCCCTCAAGAGTCTCGATAACGCCGATGGTTTCATAGATGTTTTCATCAAAAAAGGCCTGCCTGCCGCTCTCTTTTTTCAGAACCGGAAGGGTAATACCAAGCACCGAAAAACAAAGGTTAAAAGCTTCGGCCCGTGAAAGCCGGATTAATAGACCATCAATTGTCTGAAAGATGCTTTTTACCTTATCAGCTTCCCTGAGTTCCAGAGCCTGCTTGTACGGTTCCGCCCAGTTGTAAACCACCGGGGAAAGGGGCCCGGAAACTGCCGCCCCCAACTCCGCCGAATAGACAATACCCCCGGGTCCTCTGAAAAAAATTTCCTCGGTTGACTGCACCGCGTCGATCATCACGCGGTTAATTTCATCCCAGGAGCTTTCCTGGGATGATATCCCCGCGGATGCTGCAAGGTTCAGGTTATGACGGAGCATCTGGATAATGACTTCGCACATTTCCCGGGCCTCCGCGCCGCCCTGCCGCGGACTATACACAAAAAGGCAGAGCCCCGAATCGGCAAGGAAGGAAATGCCCGGAAAGTAAGGCTTGGTGATATCGTTGATGATGCTCAGGGCGGCAGTCTCAATGGTCCGGTAATCTTCTTCGCCAAATGAATTTTTCCTGTTGAGGGGCGAAAACCGTATGCCCGCGCAGGAAAGCCGGCGGGGATCGATACCGGCCTGTTCAAAGAGACCAGCAAGTTCTTCCTGTACAGTATGGCCTGCCAGAACACGGCGCAGAAAAGCCGCGGCCTTGCCTGAAGCCGACATTTCCCTGCCGGGCAGCCGTTCTTTTCCCTGCATCAGGGCTTCGCGCTGGTTTTCCAGGGCTTTTTTGAGGATCGGCGGGGTAAGCTCCAGCTTCAAAAGGTACTCGGTAACGCCGTAATTCATGGCAGTCTTTAGCAGCCCGAATTCTTCATAACTGGAAAGCACCACATACTTTCCGCTGTCGTTTACCCTGCAGGCCTCGTGGATCATTTCAAGACCATCCATCACCGGCATCTTGATATCGGTAATCACAATGTCCGGCTTTTCACGGAGTATCAGTTCCAGGCCGCTTTTGCCGTTCTCCGCTTCCCCTACTATGTAGAAACCTTCTTTCTCCCAATCGATCATGGATTTCAGATTCATGCGAACTATGGCTTCGTCATCAACGATTAGAACGCCTAACATGCTATACCTGCCCGTTCTCCGGCGTATACTTCGCCGGATACATCCGCGGGAACCTCACATACACCCTGGTATATTCCCCCTCGACGCTTTCCAGCGCAAGACCGCCTGAACCAAAGAAAAGCTTGATCCGCCTGTCCACGTTCCTCAGCCCTACATGCGTAATGTCCCCGTCTTCCGTCTCTTCACCGCTGAGCAGGCCCGGTATCGCATCAGGCGGAATTCCGATGCCGTTATCCCGGATGACGATGACCACCCCGTCCCCCTCGGCGTCAATGGAAAAATCAAGCTCGCCCATACGGCTGCACCGGTCGAGACCGTGATTGATGGCATTTTCCGCAAGGGGTTGGAGGCTAAAACGGGGAATAAGGCAGTCGAGAATCGATTCATCTTCGATATGGTACTGTACCATGAGCAGGCCCTGGCGCCGTATCTTCTGAATGTACAGGTATTTTTCCAGTAATTCCAGTTCCTTCCGTATGGTGATCTGCTCCGCTGTCCCCTTGGAAATTTCCTTTAGCAGGGTCCCGAGAGCGGAGGCCATACTGGAAATCCCCTCAATCTTCTGGATATCCGCCATTACCTTGATGGAGTTAAGTACATTGTAAATAAAATGGGGATTGATCTGCTTCATCAATACCCGGTACTCAAGCAGAAACTTCTCGTGCTCCCTCCGGATCAGTTCCTCCATCAGGATACCGATTCTGTGCGTCATTTCGTTGATCCCCTGCCCTATTAGCCCCATCTCGTCGCTGCCCGTAATGGAATTATCCATCGTAAACACGCCCGCCGAAACATCCTTGAGCCGTTCCAGAATGGCAGCCAGCGGTTTGGTCAGACGGTTTGAAAGATAGTAGGTCAGCAGGAAGAACATGATCACCGTGAGGAGAAAGATGATCACTACCATTACCAGGATAATATGTGTCTGCCTGTCCAGAGCGGTAAGGGAGTGTATCATAAGCATCGTCATGCCGGAATAGGCGGATTGCCTATAGGTAACGAGCTGGGCTTTGCTGTTCAGGGTGGTAAGAAAGTTCCCCGATTCTGATGCGTGCAGGCGATCAAGGAAATCGTAGTCCAGAACGGTTCCCTCAAGACTCTTGTCCCGGTGAAAAACTATCCGGTTGTTTTTGTCGATCAGGATAATGCTCCGGTCCTGATCCATCCGGTAATCCTGAAACACATCACCGACCAGTTCGGGGCTGAAGGCAAAGGCCTGCCACCCTATGGGTATACGGGTATCCGCAAAAATAACCGGCCGGGTCAGGGGCATAATAAACGAAGTTGACCGGTAAAGCGCGGGATTGCTGAATATACCCGGCCAAACCACACGGCCTCCCGCTTCCAGCCCTTCGGTGAACCAGGGATTATTTGTAAAATCCTCCAGCCAGTCCGCGTCGGGGTTGGAGGATTTGAGTATCACTCCGTTATTCCCCCTGATATACAGGAAAACTATGTAGTTTCCCACGGAGCTTGAGCTGAGATAATCGTTAATCAAACGCTGAATGGGAGGAATCTCCCGGTCATACTGGGTCATGTTGCTGGAGTAATCCCGAATCAGCGCTGTTTCTATTCTGCGGTTCACAAAGATCCAGTCGGAAAGTTTTTCACAGAGCCTCATTTGTTTATCAATGTTTCCGGTAAGGTATACAATATCATTCCTGTCCGTGGCCGCAAGATTTTCCTCATAAAGATCCCGCTGGGTTTTATAATAAAGCAGACTAATCGCCACAGATACGCACAATACCACGCACATAAATGACAATGCAAGTTTGGATCTTAGGGACCAGTTTTTGGGACTTTTCATCTTTGTTATTCTACCATACTATATTTATTCAATATATGAAACAGAAACACTCCGGCGTTATTTTTGATCTTGACGGAACTTTGGTAGACACTCTGGGAGACATAGCCGCTTCCATGAACCGGGCCATGAAACTGCATGGCTTTCCGGAATATCGGGCGGAAGAGTACAGGGACAAGGTAGGCTGGGGTATCAAACGTCTGGCTTTTCTTGCCCTCCCCGAAGACGCGCGGAATGAGGAAACCGCCGCCCTCGTTGCCGCGGACGCTTCCCTCTTTTACGCGGAAGTTCCCCTGGTTTATTCCCGGCCCTATCCGGGAATACTTGAGCTGGTCAGCATCCTGAATCAGAAAAAAATCAGAATTGCCGTATTGACCAACAAACCCGATCCCGTTGCGCAGAAGGTTATCGCCGGCCTTTTCCCCCCGCTTTCTTTTAACAGCGTGCAGGGGGAAACAAACGGGAAACCCCGAAAACCCGACCCAGCCTGTGTCTGGGAACTTTTGGTGGATATTGACCGTTCGCCTTCGGATGTCGTCTTTGCCGGCGACTCGGAGATAGACATGGAAACCGCGCTCGCGGCCGGATGCTTTCCCCTTGGGGTAAGCTGGGGTTACCGTCCCCGGAAAACCATTGAAGCGGCAGGGGCCCGGCGGATCATTGAAAGGCCGGAAGAGCTCCTCGAACTTTTTTAAAAAGGAGCAATAAATAAAAGTACCATGGAAAGCGATGATCCGAGAGTAGAAGAAAACATTACGGAACTTGCCTCCGCCCTGGCAAAAACAAAGGATGCCCTTCTTATCAAGAGCTTCCTGCGCCGTCTTTTGACCCCCGCGGAAACAGCGGACATAGCCGCCCGCTGGGCCCTGGTAAAAGCCCTGGAGCAGAAGATCCCCCAGCGGGAAATAGCAAAAACCCTGGGGCTCTCCCTCTGCAAAATAACCCGGGGGTCAAAAGAAATGAAGAACCCCGACCAGGCATTCCAGAGAATGATAGCGCTTTCAAAATAAAAGGTAAAAAATAAAAATATTTAACCACAGAGAGTTTTCAAAAGTGCTCCGTGGTATTACCTGTCTATCTAAAAGTTTGCCGGGCTTAGCCTTTTTTGATATAGAAAACGCGAAAAAACTTTAGTTTTTGAGTGTTTTCGTCTTTACAAACTCCATAAGGAGTCTGTCCATAAAGACACATTATGGACAGACTACCTTGAAAGTAGAATTTTTGCAGCCGTTAGGCGAGAAAAAGTAAAGTGTGTCCACAAAGTGACCGACTTTGTGGACAGACACTATCTATTGTCTTGATAAATTTTCATTTAAGCCTTATATTTTATTACATGAATGAGCGAAAAATTCTGCCGGTAAAAAGTGACATTATTTTCCGTATGTTTTTCGCCGACGAAAGAAACGTTGATCTGCTGACCAGCTTTCTGAAATCCGTGCTTCGTCTGCCGGAAGACGAATATAGTGAAATAGTTATAGCGGATCCTTATTTGCTGCCCGAATATGCCGGAGACAAACTTGCCATTATTGATGTAAAACTTCATACGAAAAGCCACAAAATTATCCACATAGAAATACAGCTGCACGTTACGCCTGAAATGCGGGAACGCATTGTTTTTTATGACGCGAAGCTTGTTACTGAGCAGCTTGGTAGCGGTGACAACTATCATACGCTCCAAAAAGTCGTAAGCATAATCATTACAGATGAAAACTTAATTCAGAACAGCCTAAGGTATCACCACCGTTTTGTTTTTTACGATTCAGAAGCCGCCGTAGAATTTTCTGATATTATAGAGATACATACCCTGGAGCTGAGGAAGCTGCCTGAAAGGGATGATGGAACTGAACTTTACGATTGGGCAAAATTTATAGCAGCGGAATCAGAGGAGGAATTGAATATGGTAGCCGAGATGAACCCTCAAGTACGGAAGGCAGTTGTCAAATTGCAGGAACTGTCCGCCGACGAACGCGCCCGGGATTTATACGAACGCCGCGAAAAAGCGCGACGGGATATTGATTCGCGCGAAAGGTGGGCGCGGGCTGAAGGTATGGCTGAAGGTATGGCTAAAGGCATGACTGAGGGCATGGCTAAGGAACGTGAAGTATGGCAAAACGTTATGGCCGATAAAAATGCTGAAATCGCACGCCTGAAAGAACAGCTAGCAAATGAAAAAGTAAAAGATAAAAGGTAAAAATTTAAAAGCAAGAATTTTTAACCACAGAGTTTTCAAGAGTGCTTCGCGTTATTACCTGTTTATTCTTAAGCTTTATAGTATTTCGGAGTCCGCGGAATATGAGGGTTAAGATGAACATCAAGTTGCGCAAGACACTCTTCATAACTCTGTGGTAAATTTATGCATTTGCCGTAACATCATCAATTCGAGAAAGTAGTCCGCGGAAAGACGCGGATTTCCTATACGGAACTTATTACAATCCGTGATAATCTGCGGACCTTAAACTTTCGAATTTATGACGTTGTGCATGAGCATTTTCAAAGTAAATGATAAAAGGTAGAAAAACAAAAAAATCCGGCTTTCGTTTTTACTTTTTAACTAATTTCAGGACGAATTCTTTCACATCTTTGGCGTATTGTATTGCGGTTTTCATATCATCGGTAGTGATTTGAAGTTCATATGAATATCGTACTGTAACCGCATACCGGTTAAGAAAAGAACATTTTGAGATTAAGCTTGCGAATTCTGATTCTCTATTCTCACACATTTCCAGCAGGTGAGTCAGATCATGTGTCCTGGGCGGTACAATACCATGCAGAACAAGAAATCCTTTCAAAAATTTTTCCGCTGACTGCTGACAATGGAAGCAGATAATTTCATCAGGTGTAGGACTCGCCATTGTAGAAAGATATTCTGCAGATCGTAAATCATCCTGCGCCAGGATAAACAGTGCGTTTTACATTTCCGTTTTATCCATATAATTTTATCCCGTGTTGAGCAACAGTATTTTCTATGGTAGCAAAACCTTTTGCCCTGTAACGAAACCGGTTTTGCTTTGAAGCCAGAAGATCGACAGGATGGGTCTTTTTTTTATACATCGCAATCTGTATAGCATCCATCGCTTCCGCTTCCCGGATTGGGGTTTCGTCTTTTAGTACAACATACAGATCCAAATCGGAATCCTTGTGCGGAGTTCCATATGCATAAGAACCAAAAAGATAAATTGCTTCTACAGGAACAGTATCGGCGATGATTTTTGTAATCGCATCAAGCTCCCGCTTAATTTCCGTATTATCGTTCTGCATTCTTCACTCTATTAAATGGATTATAAGACAAAAAGTAAAAAATTGGAAGTAGAAAACCAGGAAAAGCTCGCTTTCCTATTCTAATTTTTAGTTTTAAATTTTAAATTTGTAGCGTTTTTGGCGCAAAAGACCACAATCTCAGTCTTTTTCAATTTCAAAAAAGGCTGATAAGGTATACTTTTAAATTTGCAGGCTTTACTTTAACTACGTAATTTCGCATAACATTTAGGAAAAAAATCTCTCACTGCGGCATCGAGCTTTCGGTTCTCGCAGACACGGAGAAATTATGAAGATAATTTAACCACAGAGGAGTTTTCAAGAGTGCCCCGCGGTATTACCTGTCTATTTTTGGCCTTTTGGTATTTCGTAGTTCGCAAAAAATGAAGGGTAAGATGATCGTTAAATTACGCAAGACACTCGTTTTAACTCTGTGGTTAATTTCCTGAATTCAAAATTAGAAAGTAAGAAGTAAAAGGTAAAAAAGCAGGAACATTACTTTCTCTTTTTTACCTCTTACCTCTTAGTTTTTAGTTTGTTCCTATGGGTGAACTACACGGAAGCCGATAAAGCTATAGGCATTACCGGGGTAACCAAATATAGTGTACGGGCTAACCAGCATTTCATAATCCCGGGAATAGCAACATAGATAAGAGGCATCATAAGCCCAGGACCCGCCGCGAAGCACGTTCATAGTAGGAGAGTAAACATACGAGGGAGTATTTGGGGGATCCGTCTTATCATTGCTTGTGTAAGCTCCTGCAAGGTCCCAGCACCACTCCATTACATTCCCGCTCATGTCGTAAATACCCAGGCCATTCGGCAGCTTTGTTCCAACCTCATGCGTCCGGCTCGTGCTGTTACCGTTGTACCAGGCAACATCATCAGCGGTGTTGCTTCCGGAATATATGAAGCCTCCAGGTGAACCAGGTCCTCCCTTCGCCGCGTATTCCCATTGGGCCTCCGTAGGCAGCCTATACCCGGTAGAACCGGCTACAACCGTAACTGACCAAGCGGGCGCCCCCCAATTATCAGGGTTGGTACTGCCGAGTACCTGATATGCCGGGCTTAAACCTTCCATCATGCTCAGTCTGTTACAGAACTCAATGGCATTGTACCAGCTTACCATCTCAACGGGGCAATTGTCCGTGCTTGACTCTCCCGCAGCAGGGATCTTTCGGGCGCTTGGATTTATTCCCATTACCATCTGGTACTGGGCCTGTGTTACTTCGTATTTAGCCATATAAAAGCCGCTCATGGTTACGTTGGATGTAGGTGATGCATTAGTAATGCTAGTACTGCCCATCACGAAACTGCCCGCGGATACCCACATCATATCAATGCCGCTGGAACCGGTTAAGGGGTTTGGCTTCCAGACAGCCGTGAGCGTTATGCTCGCGTTTCCGGTTGCTATTGCGGATGAAAGGTTTTCCACGGCTACCATTGCCCCCGCCGGATAGGTACCCGCTATGGAGCCCGCGCCTGAAACCGTCCAGCCTCCAAAACCGCGGCCGGTGTAGGTGTAGGGGTTGGCCGGCATGGTTACGTAGGTTTTGTATGCCGCGGAAACAGGAGTGCTTGGCGCGCTTCCGCTTCCGCCTCCGTTCGCGTAGATGATGGTAAGGGTGTTGGGCGTCCATTTCGCGTACAGGCTTGTGTTCTCTGTAACGATGTCATTGCCGAAATCCCACGGCGTCATAAACGTGTTTTCCTTGTACCAGCCGTTAAAAGCAAAACCGGTATTCGTCGGGTCGGCGGGTTCGGTTATTTTTGTACCGCTGATTACCTGGGTTAACGGGCTGACGATACTGCCGCCGTTGCTCACAAAGGTAACGGTGCACAGGGTAAGCCCCGGATTTAGACCCCAGGTAGCCGTAAGCGTAATGGACGCGTCCTG
>Ga0123357_10014317_pt1 | contig 10344 bp, 8 predicted proteins | sample TergutEmb28metaG_FD_89873 | JGI IMG/M metagenome (GOLD analysis project Ga0123357, IMG submission 89873) | Embiratermes neotenicus P4 segment gut microbial communities from Petit-Saut dam, French Guiana - Emb289 P4 | ecosystem: Host-associated > Arthropoda: Insects > Digestive system > Gut ... | reverse complement strand
CCCCCGCTCAAGTTACGCCTATGTGCGCGAAAGTGAACAATAAGAAATGTAACCACAGTGGATTAAGTGGTATGACCATCAGAGAAGAATTCAGGGTGTAAATATCCGAGAGCGCTTAATTCTTACGTTCTTGAAATATGCCCAAAGTCAGAATTAGGGTTCTGTGTAGCTGCAACAGTCTTCATTCTAATTTATAAATACATTAAAATTGTTCCTCAAAGTCTTTATTCGCGGGTGTAATAGACACTAAAGCTAACGACCACCAATTTATTTAATATATGATACTGTCACATATGGGGACCGCGGTAGCACAGTGGTTAAGGTTCTGTGCTACAAATCGGAAGGTCGCTGGTTCGATCACAGCTGGTGTCAGTGGATTTTTCATTGATATAAAATCCTTCCGATAGCACTATGGCCCTGGGGTCGACTCAGCCTCTAACAGAAATGAGTACCAGGGGAATTTTCTGGGGGTAAAGGCGACCGGTGCGTAAGGCTGACAACCTTACCACCATCCTGTACCGTTGTCACGAAATCTGGGAACCTTAACTTCCTGCAACCCTCTGGGCCACTCCACGCCTGTAATGGGACTGTTTTTCCTTTTTTTACTGCCACATATGTCCAAGTATCTAGTGCTATCTTAGTTTGCTGCTACGAATTTTAGGAAATTAGGGCATGCCAACTTTGCCGTCCCACAATACCCTTTTATCGTTCTGGGAGGCAGAAAAAACATTCCGTTTGTAAATTTACATTTTGTATGAAAGGGATTTTCGCCTGACATGGCAAGCCCAATGGCGAATATACACGGAGTGTTAGATACTTGGCTGTACGTGACAGTAACGTACAGCAAGTGAGTTACTTAAACATTATGCGAAATATAGTAATGAAAATCAACAGAGCATTTGAAAAGCAACCCTTGGATCCACACACGTATTTCACGCACGTGATTCAATCAAAACTTTTATATAAAAAAAATATGATTTTTTTTGGTCGGCAGCTGGCCGTGGACTCGGAAAATGTGCCCATCGCTAGGTAACGTTCATTTTTTACATCACTAAAATTATTTTCAGAATAAATCTGATAAAATGAACATGCATTTCGTGACATTTCTATGCTTAAAGTCTTCTATTTTTAATGACATTAGTCGTAGGCCAGAGAGGCGTGACTCGCCTCAAAAATGGACAGATTTTCTCTACAATTTTGTTACAGTAATCTCCCTAATCAACTACTTCACATGCACAGTTATGGAATTAACAGGTAGCAATTATTGATTCTATGAGATGAAATCTGTGATCAGACTGGAAACGTCGGTAACCCTTTTTTTCGTCATTAGTTGTACGGATTACGTTCATTCTGTATCAAGGGTCAGATTAAGGTTTTACTTGATGTGACACCGTGTAGGTACCAACATCAAGGGGGAGCCTCTTACCTTCATCTTAAAGAATAACATATTGCTACTTCGGTGAATGACGATATTTACACAAAGTTGACGGTTATTACAGTTATTACTACTGCTACTACTACTACTACTACTCCTACTTCTGTTAATGTTGCTACTACTACTACTACTACTACTACTACTACTACTACTACTACTACTACTACCACCACCACCACCACCACCATCACTACCATCATTACCACTAATTCTACCACTAAATATGCACCGAATTGCTCTGGTGCAACGTGCACTGTCAATTTGGAGTGAATTTCGATGTTCCCTGCCTGTAGCTATGTCCACTTTCAGGGTGAATAAGGCGTTCTGAGATAGATTAGAGATACATGGAACTTTTGTGGGAACAACAAATGAAATACCAGATATGATACCTCAGCTATAATGGGCCTTCGTCTCATGCATCTGCCCATTTCGTTATCTGTATTCGTCTTAGTTTTCCCTGCCCGTCCATACAGCAACAAGGTACAGTCAATCGTGCAGATTTGTCTTTTCCCTGGACCACGTTGCACCGCATTAGTTCCGCAGCATATGACACGGTACTATATTGAATGTGCAGGTATGAACGTGTCTGAGATTTTAAGCCATGTTTTCTGTAGAAGTTTACCAAAAGGTGGGAAACGTTTCAGAAGAGACTTATCTTCACATTCACCGCCGTAAGAACATCAAATTTCGCGTGGATAGTTTTGTTAGCCCTTTAAAAGCACAGTGGTTCCCATATTAACTTTAAAGTTTGCCAACATCTCGCTGCACTTATGTTTTTCCTACGATTGTCACAATAAACAACGATTATTTTCCCTAATCTGTATTGACCTGGCTGTCGTTGTAATGGAGGCACAGTGTGTTGTCTGTGAGGTAGGGATGTTACTGTCGGAAAAGTACGACGGTGATGAGAGGGTAAGGACAAAAATCTAGGTGGCATTTTAGCCCGTGTCATTTACCGTTCTACCATATGCAGTCAACTGATGCACCTGACAACAATTGTATCTATAAGGCTGCAAATTCTGCTCCATGTTTTGATTTCCCCATTGATCTGATTGAAGCTGTCTGCAGCATTTGGCTGAACTGTGCCATGTTTAGAAGGCCAGCTCAGAGAATTTAAGGCCACAATGCCACTCACTGCTTTCTCTCAGGCAGCAATATCAGGAGGCGCTTAATTTGTCCCTTAGATTTATTCCACCGATGATTCTAAACTTAATTCTGTATTTTATGCCATCTGTGTTGTTTGTATTACCTATTTCATGCATTATCGATAACTAATTCACGAAATTAAACGAACATAATGCACAGAATGTTTCCTTAGATATTTATGTTTCAATATCACACGGAATAATCCTACATGTTTCGATCCGCAATAATGGCAAGCAGAATGTTCAGGATAGGGGCCTAAATGAAGAATGGTGATTAGGATATTTTTATTTAACGATGCCGTCTCAGACTGTATGTCATCGAATGGTATGTTGGGGGATGATGAATTAGGAAGGATCTTGAAGGATGCGCTCTTGGCTTGTTACTGTAAGGTATCATTCTAGTGATACTGAAGAAAAACTCGAAAGTTCCAAGTAAATTCGAAAAGGGAGCTTCTTAATTACAACCCAGATGCCTTACCGCCTGAGGCAGTTCACTTTTTGAGTGGCTAGGACAGAATTTGAGGGTGGGGACAGAATTTGAGGTGTGCATTTTGTGTCACGTAAAGTTGATATTTTGTTAAAGGAAATGATCACAACATTCAAGCACAACATTATTTTATAGTATTCCTAAAATATATTATAACATTATGGGCTACATGTTTCAACTCCTATCGAATCATCCTCAGGCCCTCAAGATGTAGATCTACATCTTGAGGGCCTGACGATGATTCGATGTTAGTCGAAACATGTAGCCCATATTGCAATTAATGTATTTTAAGAACGTTATAAAATACTGTTGAGTTTGGCTGGTGTGATCCTTTCCTTTAATACTGCACTTCAAACACTTCGGGATGGTAAACGTTAAGTTTAACGTTAAGTTTAAACGTTAAGTTTAAAGTTGATAATTTGTTGAGTGTGTATATTTTATGTCAGAAAACGAACAGACTGGGGTTCAACTAGGTCTTCAAGTAAAACAGGGGTTGAAATTGACTGATACATAGCTAAATTAAGTTTAACCGATTTGTAATAGTGTGGATCCCTCAAATACCTGGAGTATTTTAGGAAGTAACACGGACTGACGACGTCACACTGCCCGAATAGTCGTTCATCCATTCAGTTTGTGTGAAGGACGAACTGAAGCGGGAAAGAAGTGAAACGTCAATCACACGCCCCACACTTTCCATAGAGATTAGACTGTCGCAAAATGAAGTTCGCAGTCGAACTGTTTTCACACCCACCATGTTGTCTGGCGGAAACGGGCCACTGTCGCTTGCAGGTGGCGCACAAACGAAATTTGGACTGAGCTAATTGCCGAATGGAGTTTATATCGCCAGGCAGAAGTGCATTTTAGGCAGGGGCTTGTTGTGATTTCCCGAGACGTCACTTAGTACAACAATCAGGGCTGGGGTACCGGATTTAATTACGTAGTGGAAATTAAGTGAAAGGTAGACACAGAATATTTGCGATTATCTCGCGTAGACTTCCGTACTCTGTCAGTTTTATACTCTTATCAAAACTGTGTTTACTTGATAAAGTTTGTCGTGGCGTCAGTAGGCCTGCGTGTTACAAATCATTGTTTGAAGCATTGAGCAACTCGAAAATGCAAACAGATCAGAGACAACAACAAAAGAAAAGCATCAGATGTGCAGTTCCTGAGCCGTGCTTTGTAATGAAAATTTAAAATCCCGTCTCTTTAGCGGTGCATTTTGTTTTGTAAATGTTCACTGGCTTCAAAATGTGTACTTCCTGCTTGTCCCTCGTTTTATGTCCTAACAGCCTAACACCACTTGACACGAACAGATCGATTTTATGCTCGTCTCTGTCTTCAGCCCACGCTTGTACCCCGCAGAGAACACACCGGCAATGGTAACCATGGCAACGAAGTGTGACTCACTCACACCAAGGGTTGCCAGTTGTCGGTGGCCCGATAACTTACCCGACCTTCCCCTGGGCCGGTTTTTATTGTCTTTGGTATGGTACAGTACATGTTGTCAGTACTGGAAGGGAAAACAAGGTCAATCACAACTAAGAATGTTTATTATACAGTATATGAGAAATTTGCTGACGACATTTTTCAGTCGAAATGGGTCATCGCCAGGCAGTACATAATATCAAAACACACTAAGAAGGATTACTGCATTGTAAGTTGTTTGAATTGAAATGATATCTCATTTTACAATTAACCATTTTGTATTGAAATTAATTAGGATTATATAGATACAGGATATATTGTAGTCTTGGATGGAAGGTAGTTAAGGGATTTTGTCTGTGAGCATTCTGTAATGTTATCTCTGAGCATTCTGTAGTTTTGTCTTTGAGCATTCTGTAGTGTTATCTCTGAGCATTCTGTAGTTTTGTCTTTGAGCATTCTGTAGTGTTATCTCTGAGCATTCTGTAGTTTTGTCTTTGACCATTTTGTCGTGTTATCTCTGAGCTTTCTGTAGTTTTGACTTGAGCATTCTGTAGTTTTGTCTTTGAGCATTCTGTAGTGTTATCTATGGGCATTCTGTATTTTTGTCTTTGAGAATTCTGTAGTTTTGACTTGAGCATTCTGTAGTATTATCTTTGAACATTCTGTAGTTTTGTTTTTGAGCATTCTGTAGTGTTATCTCTGAGAATTCTGTATTTTTGTCTTTGAGCATTCTGTAGTGTTATCTCTGAGCTTTCTGTAGTTTTGTCTTTGAGCAGTCTATATATTTAAAACAGTACAGAATGCTCAAAGAAAACTGTCTTTAATTAACTTCCACCCAATACATTGTGATCATATAACACGCCTCAGCTCATCAGTCGTTTCGCATGTCCTAATGTCAGGGAATCTCATTGTTATAAGCAGCTAAACGGTAATTTCACAAATAACTGGACACCATAAAATGTTCTTTGTATTATTTCACCAAGTTATTAAAGTTTACATATGTTTGCGTTTATGGATGCGCCGTTGAAAATCTGTGCACTGTTAGCTTCAGTTTAACTTAAACACGACTTATCACATCGTGGGTAAAATACTGACTACTCGCTTACGTTAAGTCTTCAAACTTGTCCGGTTCTAAATCCATCCCCCTTAAATATTCTTCCTCTTTCCAGTTGGCTAACTGTTCAGTTTCACTACTGTCTAATAGGTTCAACAGTCAAAGTTTTAAATACTTTATCTCCATTAGCTGTCACTTAAGTTTTTTTTAATCTCCCAGTATCATTGCAATCTGTCCGAGGACATTCACCAATCCTGTTTGACGGTCACTATTAATGGCATGTAGGAAATACATCCAGTGATGTAACATCCATGCCCCCGGTGGGATTCGAACCCACAATCCCAGCAGGCGAGCGGCCGTAGACCTACGCCTTAGACCGCGCGGCCACTGGGACCGGCGTCACTTAAGTAACGCTATTTCCCGTGTCGTAACTCGCATGAACCCCTGCTCTCGTCCTACTGGTTTCTCTCTCTTTCTCTGTCTCTGTCTCTCTGAGCTGCTATATAGACTCGTCACAATTTCCTTTCCACCCAAAACTAAATTACTAATTTTTAAACAAACCTATCATATCTATGAAATGTATAATTTTGACACCTAATGAAAATGTTAAAGTAAATATAACGGTTATAATTCTCCCCCATTGAAAATTTATAAATTCGGCGAAGCTAAATTGATAAATCTTTTCAATGCCTCTTCCATTGACATTATTTATCACGTAAACAAATTCTTGATCAACACCATTGAAAGATTAGGCAGTCTACTAAATTATCTTCTGCTTAGGCAGTCTGAGTTACACCTTCTTCATCCTGTAGACCGGTGTGTTACAACTACTGCCCTTTTCTGGCTCTCAAACCATTACACCATAAATCACTCCTCAGCTGGTTGTCATTTCAACAGTCTTTTGCTTTTACTTAACCTGTGTATCTACTGACAAGCTAACTGAGTTTTCAGGAAAAGTTAGGTGGCACGCTAATATAATAATTACGTTATCAATTTTCCACCTCATTTTCAGAATATTCAGTCACTTGATATCTTATATATACATACACAACTGTATCATGCAACTCTGATTTCCAATGTTCAAGTGCTTTATCAATTCAATACACATAATCACGAAGAGCTAACTGATTTTAACCACATAATAAACGCTTAAACACCTAAGTATCGACTAATTCCACCTTTTGCCTCTCGTTCTTTCGTGTGTGATTTTCCCTCGTGCCTTATGCAGTAAGGTAGCATCTGTTCCTATCAGCCGTCAGCCTTTGATACGCTCTCTCACATTTTGTCAGTTCCTAGTTAACTGTTCTACATTTCCAGTCTCTTGATCCTTGTAATCAGATTTGTTTTCATGCATGCATCTCTGATTCCTCTGTTTTTGTGTATATTTCTTCTTTGTATTGTTTTGTTCCTTGTTGAACTCACCCCTCACCTTCCCTTGATCATCTGCCTCTCTCTCTCTCTCTCTCTCTCTCTCTCTCTCTCTCCGGATATACCTCACGTTTGCATTATTTCCACGATCACACTGCCATTCATCTCTTTGTGGGTTATCCTACGTTCTTCTACTCACATCTCGCCTGGGTGACCTAAAACTGTCTCTTTTTACTCCGAGTCCTTGATATTTTGCGAGGAATGCTAATGCGTTTTGTGCATTTTGGAAATTCCCACAAATCAGCCCCCGCTGCACTGTGGGTTCGAAATGTAACGTAAGTGAGGATAACAAATCTAGCTCCGCCATAGGTGGATCCAGTGTGGAAGCAAGATTTGCATACCTAATGTAGTGATCCATGTATGATTCGCCAGAACTTGGGTTGTGCCTGTCTAAATAGATTGAACTCCTAATATTGGCCTGACGACTTGGATTCTAAAGTAATCCGGTAAATGCTTTCTTAAACTCATCGTAACTTTTAAGTTTATCAAAGGAAGTGGAAAGCCACGGCTTTGCGAAAAATTCCTGGATTGCTCTGAATGTCAAAGACAGGCGTACTTCTTCAGGTGTCTGAAACTGAAATACTGGTCAAGGTCCCTAATGGAGTTAAGAGGAACTTGCGTTGTGCTGTCTGAGAATGTAGGTAAAGTGAAATCACCAAGCCCTGCACTTTTCACATGTAACTTAGATGTTACGTTTACATTTCCAAAGATACGTGAATTTGTTGGTTGGTTAATCTATTAACATCATTACGCACAGATGTACTGCAACCATTCACACCATTCGGTCAATGCACGCTAGGAAGTGCGTTGTTACGTTCTATATTCATTACATTACCTTCCTGCTGCACAGTCTCTGACCTGACGTCAGCACTGACTGGAATAGCTAGGTGTATATGTTCTGATGTCCCTGTCACTAGCTTCGCCTACAAATCTCCTAATGTTGCAGTTAACCTTGATATCTCAACTGCACTATGTTATCTAATGTCTTGAGTTTCCTCTGAAACTGTACTGAACTTGCTATCGGCATACTCGTTGTATTTACTGATCTCCTGACTTACATTGTCAGTTGCTACTCCCATCTTTACTTTATGTTCATTAATACTGGCTAGCAATGAACTCGAAGCTGCTGTAATTTCCTGTCTGCTGATCTGTTTCTTTCCTAGTCTGGACCACATGTACATTCATCTTTTCATTCATCCATTCACGCACACTCTTAATGGTATTGTTCAAGGTGGCAGTTTTATTATCAGCGTCCCTACTTACATTAAATATCATGTCTGAGACGACTCTAATTTCTGAATCTAATTTTGCATTAAACTCCTCTGGAATTGCAGCATTTGCTGACTCAAATCTAGCAATGAGGTTCTCAGGTAATTTTTCGTTTTCATATATGAGTTTAGATTTCAAATTCTCTATAGTAGAGGTTGACGTAGAATCCATAGTAGCTACTAAGGCTGCTGTCTGCTTAGCTGACTCAGCAGACTGCTTACTGCTTTCAGCTGTTAATTTTGTTTCTAAGGCTGCTATCTGCTTGCAAATTTCAGACTGAATAGTCTGCATCAAAGTAGAAAGCAATTCCTGCAAATTACTACCTTTGTCTACAGATTGCAGATTGTTACGGTATCATTGCTCGTAAAGACAATATTTGCATTTCACTCTGCCTGTTCTTATGCAGGATTTTCCCTAACTGTTACTTCAGCATCTGATTCAAAACAGATGGCATTATTATCTTCCATATTTTTACTATGGCCACTATCTGCCTGAGTGATTATAGAATAACTGCTATTACGTAATCTTCTACTGGCCACGAAGTTGCATCTATACAGAGTTCACTGTAACTCTGATGTTAGTATGTTTTACTTACAGTAGGTGCACAACTCTAAATTTAAAGGTGACGGTTGTGTTGTGAGCATTGAACTCACCCGTACTCGCTAGTTCGTGAGATCGGCAGGCGACTTGCCGCTGGCCGTATTCCTTGTCACTCACACACACGCACTAGATGCACTCTCACAGTCACTTTTCTTACAGCAGTTCCCATTAATGCTAACAGGTGGTTAATTCCTTTTCCGACGGGTGACGTCTGCGTATTTGCTTTGACTGCGGACTCGTTAAATTTCGCTGCCTCCCGACGTTTCAGAACCTCCCGACGTTTTTCCTGGGGTGATTTCGCCCGTACTCTTCTCGCTCTGTTGTAGGGCTCTTGTGCTTGTCTGCCAAATCCTTGTTTAACTGAATTTTGGCTCTTCTCTCGTCTTCAAGTAACTTCCACAGGGTCTTGTTTTTCTTGTAGTAGTGCAGCCTCAGGTGGTTGTCGTTTATTCCTTCTGTACGTTAGACTTTTCTCCACCCCACTTAGAAATCGAGCCCCACAGTTGGGCAGCCATTTAATATAAACCGGCTCAGCTCATAAGTCGTTTCGCATGTCCTAATGTCAGGGAATCTCAGTGTTCTAAGTAGCTAAACGGTAATTTCATAAATAACTGGGCACCATAAAATGTTCGGTGTATTATTTCACCAGATTATTAACGTTTACTTATGTTCGCATGTATGGATGTGCCGTTGAAAATCTGTGCACTGTTAGCGTCAGTGTAACTTAAACACGACTTATCACATCGTGGGTAAAATACTGACTACCCGCTTACGTTAAGTTTTCAAACTTGTCCAGTTCCAAATCCAACCCCCTTAAATATTCTTCCTGTTTCCAATTGGCTAACTGTTAAATCTCACTACTCCCTAATAGGTTCAACAGGCAAAGTTTTAAATACTCTATCTCCATCGGCTGTCACTTAAGTAACGCCGTTTCCCGTGTCGTAACTGGTATGAACCCCTGCTCTCGTCCTACTGGTTCTTCTGTCTGTCTCTGTCTCTTTCCCTCTAAGTTGCTATATAGACTCGTCACAATTTCCTTTCCACCCAGAACTAAATTACTAATTTTAAACAAATTTTGTCATATCTATCGGATGTATTATTTTGACACCTAATGAAAAGTTTATACAAATAGTAGCGATCGTAACCAATGGCTATGTAGGCCCGAAATTATTCTTCAATATGCAGTGGTTAATTTTAAAATGAGATTTCATTTAAATTAAAAAAAAAAAACTTATAGTTCTGTAATTCGTCTCAGTATATTCTGATGTTATCAGTGTGAGGATTAGTACCTTCGAGAGGGTGGAAGAGTTTAAATATTTGGGAACAAATTTAACAAATCAAAACTCTATTGCGGAAGAAATTAAGAGCAGATTGAGGTCAGGAAATGCTTGCTATCATTCGATGCAGAATCTTTTGTCTTCCAGGTTGCTATCCAAAAATTTAAAGATCAAGATATATAGAACTGTAATTTTGCCTGTTGTTTTGTATGGGTGTGGAACTT
>Ga0123357_10014316_pt1 | contig 10344 bp, 8 predicted proteins | sample TergutEmb28metaG_FD_89873 | JGI IMG/M metagenome (GOLD analysis project Ga0123357, IMG submission 89873) | Embiratermes neotenicus P4 segment gut microbial communities from Petit-Saut dam, French Guiana - Emb289 P4 | ecosystem: Host-associated > Arthropoda: Insects > Digestive system > Gut ... | reverse complement strand
TCCTCCTTGAGAAGGTAACTGGTTTGCAGCTAGTCAAGAAATTCCCCGCATTTCACAGAACCCGAAGGTTCATTACCGCACTCACAAGCGTCCGCCAACTGTCCCTATCCTGGGCCAGCCCAATCCAATCCATATACCCACATCCCACCTCCTGGAGATCCATCCTAATATTATCCACCCATCTACGCCTAGGTCTCCCCAGAATCTTTACACTTAAGATATATTTATTCTTCTTTGTTGAGTAAAGAGAGACCAACTTGAAGTCACTTGCTTTATTATTTCTTTATTTAATGTTCAACATTTTTCGGATGTTAATACATCCATCCTCAGGAGCTTGCGACTTATGTGCTGAGTTATTTCATGGGTTGTATTGATCTGGTTCGATGTGTGTTGGTGTTACGTTGTGATATGGCCATACCACAACGTAACACCAACACACATCGAACCAGATCAATACAACCCATGAAATAACTCAGCACATAAGTCGCAAGCTACTGAGGATGGATGTATTAACATCCGAAAAATGTTGAACATTAAATAAAGAAATAATAAAGCAAGTGACATCAAGTTGGTCTCTCTTTACTCAACTATCAAGATGATGCACGGTCCAATAAACATAATATTATTCTTCCTTGTTCCCCTTAAGAAATATGATTCTAAAATACCTCTCGTTCTGGTTTCCGATTAAGTCTTGAATATCTGTTTATTTCAGAGTCCACACTCTCATAAGTTCGTAAGTTCCTACATATCCCAAGGGCTCCGAAATTGTCTCTAAACTTCGTATGTCCCATGTAATATATTTTTGTCTTTTCATCTGTACCGTGCGTTCCATTTTTTTCTGTCCAGCTAATTTTCTTCCATTTTTTTCACCCTAGCAATACCGCTGAAAAATACAAATTATTAAGCTAATCCCTATGCATATTTCTCCTCTTGCTTTGGTTCAAACACACTCCCTAACACTCCAGCACTGTATTCTTACTCACTTTCAACTCATGTTTTCTCCAGGTTATGGATCACGTTCCAAACACAAGCAGAAATGCATTAACATTATGTTCCATGGGCGACGGAAATAAAAGGATTTTGAACAGAAAAACAGCAAATATTCCCCGAATTTAAGCTGAATTTAACTTCTCATGGAGGGGAGCTTTGTGTCGCGATCTGAGTTTCGTACGACAGCAGGTTTCCGGCATGACATGCAGTTTGTTAGATACGTACAAACGTCTCGGATTAACCTGCCTAAAAGAAAGTCCTGAGCTTCTCAGCCCACGAAACCGTAATCTTCATTGTGATTTGTTGTTTCCGGGGCCAAATATCTGAAATTTGTCACATCTTATTACAAAAATGACTCACTTTCGTAGACATGTATGTTAGTTACAAGGCACTGGAGCGCTATGCAAATGGTTAAGACGTCAACAGGGCCAAATAAAGTTTTTATTTCGAACAGAGTGTACACACTAACTGTTTAGGAAGGAAGAATTCCTGTTGGCTAGATGAGTGGGAAGGAAGTTCTTCAAGTTCTGCTATCTATCTTACGTCAAGAGCAGAGTGGGAACGAGAATCAGGGAGGGTATATAACGAGTGTGTGTTAGAGAGGAAAAGCAAAGATTATTCTAGACGTTATACCCAACAGTACTTTTGTACACATCTGAACAAGAATATTTAGGATATACCAGGAACTAATTGACAGCCTCCACAGAACAAGAATTCACGCACAACTGATACGAAAACAGTGTGAGAGCTTGGTCGGTGGTTAATAATATCTCACTGTAAATACACCAGCTTTACCTAATACGCATATGGTCTCTAATTGCGAAGACGAAAAAGATTTACAGACATGTTGGGGACCCATGAGGACAAATTTTGGTAGAAATCGGGAACGATGGCAAGTTTATGCCCAGAGGAATTTCATATTTGAAATACGTAAAACTGTTTCAGAGCTACTTATGTCCGCTCATTTTATAAACAACTCAGTAAGTAATACTGACAAAAGAGCTATACTTTAAAATTGTATTCATCTACGTTTTACGTATACTGGATTGAAGTAAAAACTTCCCGAATATGATCTAAGAAAGGTTGAAAAATGTGGAAGTTTCGCATATCCTGATATGGTATGCTCAAACAACCATCGTACTACCTATATATAATAATTAATCGAATACTTGTTATTATATTTACTATTATTACTTTTATGTTAACATCCAGAACTGTAAATATCTATATACTACGAACTTCACGTTTCAATAACCAGCCCTGTATATACTTCTGCAAAGAAATTTGTAACATATACATATTTTATGGACATATGTTTTAATCTATTTAACTATTTATCTATGTTTTATACTGAGGATAAGATTGGTGGCGGACAATTGTGAATGCGGTAACGAACCTTCGGGTTCCATAAAATGCGGGGAATTTCTTGACTAGCTGAAAGCCGGTTAGTTTCTCAAGAAGGACTGTGATCCATGGAGAATGTAAGTAAATAAATAAATAAGTAAGTAAGTATGTATGTTATATTCGTGTTTAATTGATGTAAAACTCCCTGAAGATGTTTACAAAGTATCGAAACCTGTACGAGTTTTGATGGGTAGTATGCGAAAACATATATATTTTTAACATATAGTGCATTAGTTAGTATTACTTAGTGAATTGTATAAATGTTTTGTTAGCTTCAATCACATATTTGAGGCACACTTCGACATAAAGGTATCATTCGTTCAGTTATTTTGGTACGTATAAAGCGATGTAAGGGCCTGAAAGTATAATATACCGAAGTTAAAATAACAGATCGTTCAACTGAAAAAATTTCCCTTATTTCAAAATATTTTTCTATACCGAAAGGACAGTAATGGTTGATATACCTTAATATATGTCTCTGTCCTACACTCTTCATACACTGATCGAGCCTCTTAGAACTTTGTACATTATCCTACCTATCTGCTTGACGTTTCATTATCTTTATTAACACAAATATTTCGGCCATATGATATCCTGAAAACACGTTGGAAATCCACGAAAAATCCAAGTATCTCTCGTTATTAGCGCGGGCTGGGTTCTTGGATTAACCACTGATAAAATTATGGACACTTAATTTCTGTAGTCCTGTGTGGACTCAGGTCTGCTAGGACAAGATGCTGAATCAATTAGCAACCATCTACCAACGTTTCAGAGGGACTGAATATCTCCATCTTTACGATCCATGCAGTCCGCAGTCTTGCAAGTTGGCTACATATTTTGACCGATAAACAACTAGAATATTCGGAATTTATTCTGAATAACAATCAAGAACCAATTTTCTATTTCTAGTTTCTGACTCAGAATTTTATATTTAAATGGAACATTTAAAAAATATCTAATATTTACACTAATTTGTCTCCTAAACGGAGAAGCTATCAAGTTCCGAGCGCTGCTCCTGTTTGTTCTCTGCGATGCAATACTGGAGACAGTTACACAAATAAACTGAGCCTTCCAATAAATTATTTACCAGCTTCTTTAATATTTTCATTTCGATGTTCCCACATTTCATCTGTAAACCCATTCCTTCAAATTCTTTCTTCTTCCCTTTGTTTCTGCAGCTCCAGTTCTATATTGCGATCCCAGATGTAATAAATCCCTCGACTCCACTTCATTTCGGTTCCTGGCCCGTTTATCTCAGCTTGGTATAGTAACATTCTCGGCTCGCTTCATGACTCTCTTTTTTTCTTTTATTCATGCTTCCTTTTATTTTTGTTTGTCTTTTACTGTAGACAGAACGGAGGAAGATGAAGACTACACGAAGATTCAGAGTTCCCAAGTCCGACTTAGGTGTCAAATGGGAAAGAGATGTCTTGCTTACCATTTCTAACGTCTGGCTCGCATGTTTGTAAGAGCATTTATGGAGAATTGAACTTAGACACCCCACAGGCGTTGTTACTGTCTACGTTGACGTTTATCGGACAGTATTATGGGACTCAGAGTCAGAAAATAAACTATATGGCGTGTAGTTTCTAAATAAAAGGACGTAACTTATCGTGATTGTACCAGAGGAATTCGACGCTGAGCGACTGCTGTGTTTCCATTTCTGAAGCAAAACCTTGGCAACCACAGATCTCACGACGATTGCAAGGTGAAAAACAGCTCTGACACCAACGCAAATAACACAGGACACTGACCCGTCTTAAATCAACATGGAATTGGAAATCGTCACCCTTTATGTGATGACTGCTTACAATTTAGCGGCGACTATATGGAAGATTGGAGGGTAGCAGTACAATTAAATGTTAACTGTTCTTATTAGTGTTACGAGTAAAGATCTCATGATATGTGGTCTAAATTTACAACCTAAAGGACCCTTGCAGGATTAGTCCATACTATAATCAAAATTCTGTATTTTTAGTAATTTGCTGACCTTGTATTTTGATGTATCCGTATAATATAAACCACGAAGATGCATTATTTTCTATTAATTTATTTCAGTAAAAAGCCTCTACATGTTTCGAGCAGGCTTGCAGGATCATCTCTGTATACAGAGCAACTGGTATATGTCATGCGTTATGTTGACTGGCTGCTGGCATGACTATACCGGTTGCAGTTTATACAGAGTTGATCCTCCTGATGATGAGCAGCAAGCCTACTCGAAACATGCAGAGGCTTATTATTGAAATAAATTAATAGAAAATAGTGCAATTTGTTGGTTCATACTGTATTATACGGACCAAAATTCTGTACTTTCTCCAGCCATTCATATCATTTCCAATTCACTATTCACAAAACAACAAGGTATTCGGCGCAAATATCAAGTTATGCAACAAAATAACTGTCCATCAGCTTCGATAAAGCATATATACGTCACGTCTACTCGTACATATCCGATGTGCTACCAGTGACAGAAGCTTCTTATCGAAGAAAAGAATCAAGTGTGACAAAAGTGACGGGGAAACGAGGAAGAAGAAACTGTTTGATGACCTTAAGGAGAAACGAAGGTACGGGAGATTCAAAGAGGAAGCACTGAAAGGAGGAAGAAGAAGTTGTTTGTTGACTTTAAGGGAAAACGAAGGTACTGGAGATTGAAAGCGGAAACACTGAAAGGAGGAAGAAGAAGTTGTTTGATGACCTTAAAGGAAAACGAATGTACGGGAGATTCAAAGACGAAGCAATAGATCGCACTGTGTGGAGAACTGGCTTTGAACGCCGTCGATTGCTAGGATTAAGTAATGTCAAGAATACGTGAGAGAGTGATGGCGAAGCATTGATGGAAAAACGCTGTCAGAGTAAACTGAACTATTCGCAGCATAACTAGCACCGTTGCTTTTGTCTACAATAAATCGCATACGGACTGACCTGATATTAACCCGGGCCTCCGCGGTGAGAAGCTGACGACAAGCAATCTAATTTATGGTATGGTCACAACAGAAAATCGTACACAAACAAATGCAAGGCAGTAGACATTTTCCTTATAAGAACAAGGATGTCGAAAGGCAACAGAAAACGTATGTAGAAATAGCATAGACCTCGTGATTATATCTGGAGTTGTCATAAATATCTCTAAGAATTTTCGAGTGGAAACGTTTGACAAATCACATAGTTTTGATCGATGTTTGCTTGTTAATTTTGCATACATGAATTTTTTTTTTTTGGCTTAAATTTTTATTCTTTCTCTAACTTCTTTCCCTTCACATATAAAACAAACACACTGTCATTAAACTTGGCTGTTGAATCATGAACCAGAAATCATTTTTAACAGCTCAGTGGCAGTGATATCTCACTGACGATCACTTCAAGCACAAACGACGGATTCTCGCGTGTTTTCAAGCCTGAAGTTAAAGTACTCATCATTTCAAACAAGTTTTCTAACTTATGAAATAGTGAAGCTCTCAAGCCTGGGTATGGATGGAAGAAAACATTTGGGAACGGGCATTATAGGCACGTGGGACGCGTGCCAAACGATTCTTTAATACAGACAACAGAAGAATACATCCATATCTCCTACAACTCTAAGAAAGTCAATATGGCAAATGTGATACTGTGAATTTCAGGAATCGAAAATGCAAACAAAATGATCTATCGTTGAAAGTAACGTAATATATTAAATATAATATTTTAAAGTGTTTTAAATATTTAAAAAAAACACGGTATAAAAATGTACCGCCTTTCAATTTGGTAAACATTCGGGGGTTTAGTAGCCTTGGCGATACTGCGAATTAGGTAGCCTAAAAATACTTTATGTTAATATCGACTAGTTAAAGGCGAAGGCTTTCTCACTTGACTGTAGACATAAGTATCAACTGTACTTTTTACGAAAATTGGGGCGATCAGAGAGCCTGCGAGAATCAAGACGTGTCATGATTTTGTCTGTCGTATTCTGACATAGTGGCTTTGATTACTGCACAGGACATCGAAGTATGTTATTTCTGTTTGTGCTGCTTATTGTATATGAAAGAGTAGACGCACCTCTCGTTACGCCAAACCATCAAACCAGAGGTCGAAAAGATTCACAATAGTGCTTGAAAACCCTAAATTTAACGCGGAACACGCCAAAGAACATAGAGATTGAAGAAGCACAAGAAAACTACCCCGAAACAGTAGCTACATGTAGTGAAATATAAGGCCAAGGAAGCCTGAAGACCACGATCCAGACTTAATTAACAACATGTATGATACAAATTAAAGCACCAATATACGGTCCCACATTGCAATCAACAAAATACGGTTATCATTCCGAAGTAGCAGAGAATGGATCAACAAGACCACATTTCATTTCAAACGGAATATACATATTATATAGGTGTCATGTATCTTTGTATTTCCCACATTTTAAAACACAAGGAACGCTATATTTTTACACTTACACTTAATACAGACGTTACGTTCTTATGCATAGAAGCAACAATAAACACCATAGATTATTCCAGTACGATTCGATCTTGCGACATAAAAACTTGGCACATTAACAAATCAACTGAATTACATTACGCTGTGGATATATTAATTTGTATCGCCTAAATATAATGTTAACCCATCCCGGTGGCCATGCGGTCTAAGGCGTATGTCTGTGGCCGTCTGATTGCTGGGATCGCAGGTTCGAATTCCGCTGAGAGCATGGATATTTGTCTCCCGCCTTTGTCGCAAGTTGTGTGGGTGGTTGCATCTGCGACGGGCTGATCACTTGTTCAGAGTCCTACCGGGTATGTGAATGTAATTGTGTGTGATCCAGGTTATTCAAAATAAAGCGACCTACGCCCGATTTGGGCTGTAGCGCCATAGTATATAAATTATATTATATATAGTTTATAATATAATATATAAAGTAAAATTTATATCTACTTATGACGTTAAGAACAAAACACACGCTCCTAACCAACTTCGCAGTAGAGTGCATGGTATTATTATTTCGTATTTGTGAGGCGCCGGCTTCAAATCTTGACTCACTTCCTCCATGCAAACACAATAAAAATACCTTCGTTGTCTCTGTCATCACATTATTCAATAACACTCCTATTAATCAACAGTATAATATATGTAACTGAACATTTCGTGAAATTAAAGGAAAATAGGGTCTATATAGAACCGCGTATATTTATCCATCTCTGTACATGTCTGTCCAGCCATCCGTCAATCTGCTACTTTATGCTCGCAGGATACCCACTGAAATGCAAGTAGTTTCTTGGCTTTTGAAATAATCACCCATACTTTACGAAACCAAGAGTTTTCATACAATGTCCACATGGATCCGTCTTTCATTTCTACCCTAATCCACACGAATCTGGTCCACCTCCCTCCCCCATCTTATTTCTTTACGTACATCCATTTTAGAATCATACTCCCACTTATGCCTATGCCTTCCAAGTATTTCATTCAGGTTTCTCAGCCTAAACTTTGTATCTATTTCCCTTATCTTCCATTTGGGCCACATGCCCCATATATCTCATATATTCTATACATGTGAAAGTACGCAATACGTTTGGAAGCAAAATCTCTGCCTGGGACTTTCAGTTCAATCTTCCGTCATTCCCAAAATCTTATCTACAATAGCTGACATAGTAATATTGAAATATGAATCATTAGATTAATTATAAAATATAAAGCATTGAAGGAGTTAGTCCAGTTTCAGGCAGTCCAAAAAATAAATGTGTCCTTTGTTAAGCTAATCTTTTTTATAGTTTTTAACAATTTTCCAACTAGATGCGACTTATTCATTTTATTACATTACTATAGGCAGCTCTACATGTTTCGGGTGTTGACACCCATCATCAGAAGCTCGTACAACTGTAAATACAGCTTCCGGTTTTGATTAAACGGATCTACTACCATCCGCTTTCGTTGTTGAGTTGGAACTACAGTAACTCAACTTGTTGAATTCCAACCCAACAACGACAGCAGATGGTAGTAGACCCGGTTGACCAGTGCCAGAAGCCGTAATTACAGTTGTACGAGCTCCTGATGATGGGTGTCAACACCCGAAACATGTAGAGCTGCCTACAGTAATGTAATAAACTGAATAAGTCGCATCTTGTTGGAAAATTGTTAAATTCTATTCACGATACAAGGACCTATGTATATAAAAACTTTTTATAGTATTTCATCTTCATTAAAATTTCCTGTTTCCCAATTGGGCAAACTTTGTTCGTGCTAGACCGTCCGGGTAAAAGAAACGTAAGATATCAGAATAATCTTACATCATCCGATATGAGACACACAAAAAAAAAACTCTTGTCTCTTGTTGTATTTTCTGGTAGTATAATTTGGGTTTGCGTTCACATTAAGCTTTTTGCCAGCTAGACTTAGTTACATAATACTAAGTAATATACACTTGTTTTCTTTTTATTGGTGTTTCTTTTTGCGACCAACACTGGCTGCTAGGCTGGGATGGGATTAGCGAAATGTGGTGAGTTTAAGTGAGATGTAATTATACTTAATGTGCGGGATTTATCATACGGAGAACACAGAGATGCTATTTCGGAACAGTAAGACGGATTAGGGATGTGGAGATGTGTTATCTTTTAATTGTAATTTAGTATTCTTGTTTTTTTATGACTTTTTCCTTGTTCGCACACAATTTTTTGCAGACAAAAATAACAAAAAGCGTTCTCGTTGGGACGCATCCCTGACAGGTTCATTTTGTACAAACACAAACACGGACACGTGGCAGAAGTCGTCCTAAGTAACTCACAGTTTTTCATCTGGGTATTTCGTGAGGAAACCCAACATTCATCACCAGTTAAACCTAAGAATTTCACCGAATATCATCCAGCTCAGTCCAATCCAGAAAATGCACTATATTAGATTCACTCAGTATTACCTCACATTTGTATTTATGAGTACAAAATAACTGGGGTACGCGGTGGCCAGTTGGTTGAGGCACTGCGCTACAAGCCAGAAGGTCGCGGGTTCGATTCCCGATAGTGTGACTGAAATTTTTCATTGACATAATCCTTCCGGCCGCACTATGGTCCCGGGGTTGACTCAGCCTGTAACTGAAATGAGTACCAGGAATATTTTCTGGGGGTAAAGTAGGCCGGTCCGTAGGGCTGATAATCTTACCACCTTCATGCGCAGATTGTCTTGAAATCTGGTAGTCTCAAACTCCTGGAACCCTCAGGGCTTCTCCAGGGCTGTGATGGGATTGCTTTACCTTTCCCTTTAATACAAAATAATCAATTTCCATTAGATTTTACTACAAAAAAGTTTTGAATGCACTTCTCATTTCCTGTGTGCACATTAAATGACGCACTTGTTCTATTCTTCTTCATTTCACGGCCCGACGAATTTGCGGTACTTTTTGACAAATATAAAGCCCCTAAATATGCAACCTTTCCAGTGATTTACAATTTCGCACTTTTACGTGCATATCCTTTTTCTAAAGTAATTAATATTGGCTCAAAAACAGAAATCAAGATTACAACATAATTCCGAACTACATGCGGCAGATTTGGGTGTCATGTTTGTTAATATTTAGGTTTATAAATAGAACAAAGGAAGGTACAATATTTTAGGTGTAACAACATTAAATATTTTGTAAAATTATTCCAGTGACTTTAAATTACGGGCCTATAATTAAAACAAAATCACAGTCTAAATATTAATATCAAACCGGATACATACATGAACAAGACACTTCATGGTGCACCTGTGTTCTATGACACATTCCTTGCTACCGATAGGAGCACGTTGGTTTAACAAGGTTAAAGCAGTGGTTATAATTATATAAACGTAACGGTAGGCAATGTTACAGCTCTCATCCACTCCACTCCCCATCAACTCCCCCTGCACTCACACACCCGTCGTACCCACACACACACACACACACACACACACACACACACACACACACACACAACAAACGTTCTAAATTATATTTCTATATATACT
>Ga0123357_10014315_pt1 | contig 10345 bp, 9 predicted proteins | sample TergutEmb28metaG_FD_89873 | JGI IMG/M metagenome (GOLD analysis project Ga0123357, IMG submission 89873) | Embiratermes neotenicus P4 segment gut microbial communities from Petit-Saut dam, French Guiana - Emb289 P4 | ecosystem: Host-associated > Arthropoda: Insects > Digestive system > Gut ... | reverse complement strand
CCGTTAAAGGCCCGGTGTGGCCCGGAGGGTGGGTAGAGGTATAGCTCTACTCTTCCATGACCGCGGCACTAGAAGGGGGTGAGTGGTCAACAGCACGCCCCAGCCGCACTTTACCCCCGGAAAAGACCCGGTACCCATTTTACAGGAAGCTGGGTGGGCCCCCGGGCCGGTCTGGACGGGCGGAAAATCTCGTCTCCACCGGGATTCGATCCCGGATCGTCCAGCCGGTAGTCAGTTGCGATACAGTATGTTTATTATACCATTATATTATTGAAAAGACGTGTACTAACTAAATGTATTTGTGCTATGCTGGATGTATTTCACTTTAACTTCGAAAACGGGTCTACAGACTTCGCACATGGGATACGCGGGTCACTGATGCGTGTATTAGGATTGGTCCTGAGAGTAATCTGTCAACGTGCAATTTATCTTCTTACGGTGACAAGAGCTTATTGCGTTAAGTGTCTGAGGGAGGCCTCAATATCCTGTCATGACAAGGAGGACACTTGTGATTATCCAGTGTTCCAGTGTTGTCACTTCTTGCTAGGTCAGTTGAGATATTGACAGTTGCTCAGCTGGACATGAAACTCCCCGACCTTGTTTAAAGCCGAAGATTTCCCAGTCTACAGGCACACATGTCCGCTGCTGATATCAGGAAAAAAAATGGAACCCGAACCAAATTAATTACCTCCATATTTTCAAAACATTCGTGCATTAGCCCTAATGTTATTCTTCCACTTAAACTTCGGTCTAGGATCCCTCCGCCAGAATTTGTATAAAATATTCGCATTCCTTACGCGTGTTAATTTATTATCAGTACCAAATATTCTTGGGATATTTCACATATAATTCGAACAAAACACACACAGTTAAAAATATATAATTATCTTACTTATTTTACGTGTTTCGGCCTGGGTTAACCATCTTCAAGAAAATTCAGACACAAAAGTATGTGTATAAAAATTGCGTTGTATCGGTTTAGAAATTGCGACACACACAAGTACAGTGCAACACACTGCAGCAGATACAAGTAACAGCAATATAAACATGCAGTTCTGGATATTATGTTGGTGGTTTTACTATAGTTAAAATGTAGATTTAAAAATATTAACATTTAGTATCTATATTGGTACAGTTCATTAGAGTTAATATGAGTTGTGCTTTTGTGCGCAAATATATTTTTGTAAAGGTAAAGGTAAAGGTAAACTTCACCCTAGTACAGGCCACGAAGCCCCAGAGGGGATTAGAGGTATAGCTGTACTCTTTCTTAAACCTCGGCACTAGATGGCACTGGGTGGTCAAAACCACGCCCCGATCGCTTTACCCCCGGGAAATAGAACCGGTACCCATTGTATAGGAGGCTGGGTGGACCCCAGGGCCGGTCTGGAGTGGTGCGGAAAATCTCTACCCACCGGGATTCGATCCCCTGATCGCCCAGCCCGTAGGGAGTCGCTATACCGACTGAGCTATCCCGGCCCACAACATCTATTTGTAGCATCTCCAATCCTAATATGCATCTCGTCCTTTATGACAATAAAAGCAGAATTGAAACTTTAAGTTTCTCCTTATTGTTTTCTTCTAGATTCTGTTATTGCATTTTACGTACAAGTATTTTAATTTACATTTTCTTTCTAAGCGTTCTTGTCGCAGTACAATGACACGCTAATAAACTTCAATCTATTCCAGTAGAAGCCATCTTGTCTCCCCAAGGTGCTACAGAGTCAGAAGCGTTTGTTTTGTATAGAATTCCTATGTCACAGTACATGATTCGAAGCCGGTAAAGGGAAGTTCTGGGCCTGCCTTTGCAGTAACAGTCATACCCGTCTGGACACGGTGTGTTTCTCACACCTTTTCTTGAGCCGCGACCCCAGACTAGACCAACAATTCTGTCACACGACGCCACGAGTTGCAAAAAAAGGGATAGATGCAAAATAAATTAGCATGAATCGGTACAACGAATATAGCATTTTAATTATTTGAATAAACTAAGATGAACACTAATCTTAGTAATTAACCAAATTAATGCACAAATCCTTGTTTTATAATAAGTTTATTATATGCCTCTACATGTTTCGAGCAATATGTGCTCATCATCAGGAGGTCAAAATTGTATTATACAGCATCTGGTATCATCACACCTGCAGGTGGCCGTCCGGTGCACAGGTTGAGAGAGTCCTCTCTGAGATGCACAGTAAGTAAACAGTCAAACAATAATAACAATAATAATAAGATGAACACATGTGCATTCTTACATATAAGGAAATCTTTCAAAGGGAGAAAAGTCGCATTTAAAAATCTAACAACTCCGTAAAAATGTATAATAGTGTACATGTTACGTGAAACCAGCCTGTGTAATTTTTTTTTAAATTCTTCAAAATAGCGGTTTTATCCTCTAAAATCTGCACCGTCAATCATGATCCGGCTTTCATCGGTTTTGTAAATATGCCTTTAAGTTTTGACGGTGCCGAACAGCCAGACTTACACAAATATGCTTTAGTGAAGCGCATTAATACTTCCATTGCTTCCTTTTACCAGGTTTATTTTTCGTTTCTTATATTCGAACGCAGTGCACCGCGGGACTTTGTATTTTTATAAACAATATTGTAACATAGTGTGTTGCATTTTTTAGTTCCGATAAATTTCTGTAAGAGTTCATTAACTTTCGTAAAATCATCATTATAATCTATGTTTCGTGACACTCTCCGAAGAGCTTCGCGACCCAAATTTGGGTCACGAAACACTTGCTTAGAACAACGTGTTCGCAGTCTTAGGGTGAGAGACCAAATTTCACCAATGATAATTTTCATTTTTCTTAGTTGAAAAAAGAGAGACCAACTTGATGTCACTTGCTTTATTATTTCATTATTTAATGCTCAACATGTTTCAGATGTAGTAACACCCGAAACATGTTGAGCATTAAATAATGAAATAATAAAGCAAGTGACATCAAGTTGGTCTCTATTCATTCAACTATCAAGATGATGCACGGTCCAATAAACATAAGATTCATTTTTATTATTTTGGTGTTGAGGGTTTTGGTGGGAGAAGGAAAGGCGGCATATGTTGCCATTGCATTTAGTCCTTATTCTGGCTTCGAAGCCCTGGACTTCAGCGGCAGTTCCACAAAGACGCGTGTTGCGCACAAAGCACTTACAATGCTACTTCCAAGCCACTCATTTTTAATAGCTTAGCGCTCGCGTAGATTACAGTCCGTAAATCGGGCTAATGTGCACGCTCTCTGTTAGCACACCGATTTATTGCCTGAGGCGTTGCTGTTCAGTGTCACGATCACGAACCGAACTACAAGTTACGCTTTCTACACACAGCACGTTTTTAGACTCAAAACCCTATTCTCAAGTGACAGATGTAAGGTACGTAGTGTAAATTAATTAGTTCTTTATTACAAGGAGGCGTTAAATGGGACAGGACTTTCAGCTCATGGTTCCGTGCATCGTAATTCAATGTTAATAACAATCCAACCAGATGCAACAGCATGCAGATATTTATTTACTGCAAAGTCACTCTACATGTTTCGGGTGTCACAGCGCCCATCATCAGGAGTACTAAAAACTGTAACCACGGCCTCCGGTACAGGTCGTAATACTGGTACAGCTACTTCCCTCCAACGTGGCCTGATCGGGACGATCAGGCCACGTTGGAGTTACAGTTTTTAGTACTCCTGATGATGGGCGCTGTGACACCCGAAATATGTAGAGTGACTTTGCAGTAAATAAATATATGCATACTGTTGCATCTGGTTGGATTTTTATTAATATGGGACAGGACGTTTGAAAAGCAGCCTACAGACTTTCCCTCGAAAAGAACAGGCAGACATATTTTGAAAGTATTGGTGACATCAACTTTCCATCATATGATCACGTCTATATTGTATGGAAGTGTTAATGGGAGTTAAAATGTATACGATACCTGTGTCTCTGCATAATGTCCACTGGAATATACTCCTCTCCCAGTGTTGCGCATCCTCGCCATGTTTTAAATGTTAACACATTAAGATTTCAGGAAAAGATAGTAGATTTACAAGATCATTTGTCCTTCTTTGTATTCGTGTAGCGACGAAATACCTACTGGATAATATATTTGGAGAATGTACTGCTTCGCAAATTGCTTTGCAGGACCTCCTCCGAAACACCAAGAAAACAATGTGAAGGAAGAGAACTAGGAAAAGAGGAGAGTTATGTATTATATCAATAATGATTTCACGACACTAATTCAACAAAGTGCTCTAATTTGTTCCTTAGATATAATATTTTTCATTCCATACACTGTAAATGATTTTCAAATATTTACAGCACCAACAAAAGCACAGTTCCACTCCTATGTATTTTACTCCTAATTGGCCCCTACATATTTCGACTTAACTGCCATCATGAGGGAGGTGAACAATGTTAGTTCCCTAATGATGGCTGTTAAGCCGAAATATGTAGGAGCCAATTAGGAGTGAAATACATAATAGTGGGACTGTGTTTTTGTTGGTGCTGTAAGGATTTGTTCCTTAGATATTCATAATATAACACTTAACTTTCCTGCTTCCAAGGACATCTATCAGGAAATCACAACAAATTAATACAGCATGAAACAAAATAGCCACTGTTGCAGACAGCTGGCATGATTTAAAAGTGTAAATGGTTAAAATGTAGACATTTATGTGTAGAGCAGTTATATGAATGTAATGGGTCTCGATATACAGAGCCTTGGGAGCAGCCTACTTACTTTTTGTTAAGTATGTGGGATGCACTGAATGATCACTACAAAGTAACAATGACATTGCTCATTCCTGCTTGTATATCACGCATACAATTGATAGTACAGACACAGCAATCCCTATACAGGCCCATTATAGGCCCATGTGGCTCCAAGAGGTTAAGGTGACCAGATTTCGAAAAAAAAAATCGGCATTTGACAGTAGTAAGGTTGTCAGCCTTATGCACCGACCGCCTTTACCCCCAGGAAATATCTCTGGTCCTCATTTTTGGTAGAGGCCGAGTATCCCGTAGGGCCATAGAGCGGCCGGAAGGATTATGTGAATGAAAAATTCCAATTACATTATCAGGGAATCGAAATCACGACCTACCGGCTTATAGTGTAGTGCCTCAAACAACTGCTCCACCGTGTGCCCTAACTTAATAGCTGTAACTGTAAACATTATAAAGCGTGAAGGTGCTGGCAGGTTTTGTAAATTCCAGGAGTATGTAGACCTATATAACAACAGGACACCGAATCAGCTTAAATTTCACATTCAAGTTATTTTGATGCAATATACAAAAATTATTTTCATTCGCTATTGCTATCAAATTCCAAAATTGAAAGAATGTGACGTTATACATTTCCTGCAACTTCACAGTCATGGAACTCACGAGCATTAGTTTTCTAAATATTAAGAAGACTGCTTTCTTCAGTTAACCTTACATGGTAGCTGGGGAAGAATTTTCCGTGGACATGATGACACTCTTTCTTTTACGTGACATTCCATCTGCGTCCTACAAAAGACGTCTGAGACTAGATGAAAGAAACAGTAATAACAGAAGGTCTTCAAGGCACACAGAGCTATCTTTCTGAAATTCAACCAAAATTCCATGGGTGAAGTTCCATCATAAGAAGCCTAATTTTTTCGGCCATGCCGCCATTTGCTCAATACCAAGTACTGGATCAAAGGAGGCAGAGATGGAGGCGATTGGAGGTAGACAGCTTAGGAGGCTGAAGGCAGTTAACGGGCCGAAGAACCGCAGGAAGAAGGAGAAAATATTTGCCAATTACCCACGAAATACCGCGACCTTTATTCAATTCAGATTTCTCTAATCTATTCACCATGTATCGCCAATGGAATATACCCTAAATGCAAGGATCCAAGTCCAAAACTGTGTGATGTCCATATGATATCCATATGAACTGTGCATGATATAAACATTTTGATGCGTTAGTTCTTACAGGCGAGGAGTTGCTAGTCGCATCCCTGACACACAAATATTAGGACCACCCCTTTTCGGCTGCCAGCAATTTATTTTCCAATACATTCTTAGCTACCCTCCACACCTGGAAGCCCGCTTGTTCACCCCAATGTGAGGATGATTCATGCCACTCTGACAGGGACCCACTTACCATGGGAAAACAGATTAATATGAATAATTCATATGAATATAATTGGCCTGGAACCAGATATAATATGAATAATTGCTACATATATACAGAGCCTGGACTTAATATAAGATGTATTGTATGTTAAGTACTATGGAAATGATCCTAAACTGCCTATAAAGAATGACTCTTCTAAAGATGATTATTTAGAATGATTTCTCTCTATCTCATCACGTGTCGTACTAAACTCTGGTCTATTCTTTTCTCTTGGCGTTCCTTTGTTCTCCGTTGTGTTAGAAGGCTTCTAAAAAATTTCGACGCTGTTTCTTAGAGGTATGTAAGTTTTACCGAATAAAATATTATTATCACCTTTAGATAGACACCTATGACATTTTCATCGATGATAATTGTTCAGGCACGATGTTGCAGTTTTATCAGAAATAATTGTTTCCTCATAGGAAATGTAATTGAAGTTGCAGAGGTAATGAATAAACCCTATGATGCAGCGTTAATTTTAAAGTGTTGGGAGTTCCTCATGAAATCGTGATTCTCCTGCATTTTATATAACTTACTTACTTATATACTCCATGCAGTAGTCCGGCTTGAGAAGCTAACCGATTCTCAGTCAAGAAATTCCCCACATTTTATGGAAACCGAAAGTTCTTTGCCGTCTTCACAAGTGCCCGCCACCAGTCCCTATCCTGAGCCAGCTCGATCCAGTCTATGCTCCCCTTCCCACTTCCTGAAACTCCATTTTAATATTATTCTCCCATATATGTCAGGCTCTTCCAAGTGCTCTATTTCCCTCAGATTTCCCCACCAAAAGCCTGTAAACGACTCTCCTCTTCCCCATACGTGCTTAATGCCCTGCCCATCTGTCACAGCAGCATGGCGCGTCCTCGGGTTGCGGATGGAGGAACGGCCTCCAATACGGAGGGTAACCTCGAATACATCGGACAACAGACATGGAGTGTTCCTCCAGCTTGGGGGTTGGGCGAGGTGCTAACAACTACTCATCTACTCACCTCAAGAAGTATAATGTTATGAATCTTTCAAACAGAAAGCCTCGGACCTGTACTGATAACGTTGGTCCGAACTAAGCGTTCTATATAACATTAATTTTTATCATTTTTCACAAAACAGCCCGCTAATTTTCCTTATCCTAAGCCAGATAAATCCAGCCCACACATCCCACACTGTTTCTTTATGATGCATTTTAATATTGTCCTCCCATCTACGCTTCCAGCTACATAAACGCACTTCAGTAACAAAAATAATTCACTAGGTATTCTGCAAATACATTTTAAAGTGCACTATTGTATTAGCACTCAAGTTAAGTGTGAGTGTGTGGTGCGAGATGGCAGGGTATGGACAGCTTTACGTCTATGCTGTTCTACAAAGGGACAGGGGTAGGTGCTAGAGTGGAAACGGAATCTGATGGCACACGGAGACGCACGGGAGGAGAAGTGAAGGGGAAAGAGGCGAATGGAGTAGGTAGCCAGCAGTCTTGCACTGCATCTGAAAGCAGTCTATCCAGCATTACTACCGCTGATGCGCACACCTCGGCTGCCAGCAGCCGACTGAACTGACAGCCCCGCCGATATAAATGGACTCGTCCGTTTCGCTGGAAGACCAAATCTGGTTTCTGCGCATGTGCCATCACATTCCGTTTTCACTCTACCCGTTGTTTGGTGGAAACACGGCCCCCTGCTTACGTGATGCGTCAGCCAAGAGAAAAACTTCCACGCTGGAATACAAAGCCTGACTCTTCGGTCATGCAATCCATAGGCGAGTCACTATATTATGTGAGCTGTCCAGTTCTTACTGCTAACATTTCCTAAATAAATCCACTATTAAATATTATATCCAGTCTGCGATCTCTATCAGTTTTCTTCCAACCACAATTGAAGCAATAAATATTCCTACTTTAATTGAAAAAGTTCTTTATGTTCATAAATACGAACAAAATTGTGGGTCTTACTTCCGTGCACGGCACAGAAACGTGTCTATAAATCTACAAGTACTCTTGCTCTATGTTGCAGTCAAATTTATTTACCTGTCCCCCACTCTGATCGGTAAACAACTGTAAGATTTTTCAGGATAGAGCTGAAGAAAATACTTTTTTTTCCCTGTATTTGTTTTCATGTAATGTAGTTGAATACAAATTTCTGTTGGCACATTCAGAATGCTTGAAACAAAGTGTTGGAGATGGAGGGTGAATTTAGCACACAAGGTGAAACAGAAACTTATGCTACAGAAATATGGTTTTTAAAGTTGCTAGTTGTTTTCTGACTTGTTCTGGTAGTTAAGCTGGTAAAATTCCTGGTCGCGGCAGAATTTTCTGGATTTTCCCTTCATTTTCTCATTTCTTCCCGGCAAATACCGGGATAACAGACTTATTGTCAATTACAGCATGACCGTTTCCTTCCACATTCCTTAAATTCATTATTTCCTATAATAAAGCCTTGTACTCTATGGCGTACATTCTGCACTAGGGACAGCGTTGATAAATTGATAACAAAGAAATAAATTCATTAAAATCTTCTATAGCTGATAGCCGCGTAAAATGTTCAAAAGCAGAATATAATGGTCCCTCGATAACCCAGACCCCCGTTATCCGGATCCACGGGTGATCCAAACACTTTTGGCCCAGCTGTAGCCCTGTATTTCCTATTGAAATGATTAATATAATAATAATTGATTTTGCTGAGTCACATTACAAAATTTCAGTGATATTAATATTATTATTATTATTATTATGTACTCTTAGGTACAGTTTTCCCGCTTTAAGGAGTATGACTGTAGGATTGTATGATGGTTTTTTTCTATGTTACATACAACAAAACGTTTTCCCCTTTGGTTTGGATTCCAGAGTATTCAGGACCGCCCCTCCACACATACAGTTCGGATGACCGAAGGACTACATGCAGAAAAACCCTACGATAGAGAAGATGTGGGCATATGAAACGCTGGCCAACTTGAAACACCTGTAGAGGCCGGTAGTTCCAAAGGATTTTATTAAACCTGGCCGCCTTGAAAGAATATATATACATATATATATATATATATATATATATACACACTAAATAGAGAACTGCGCTCTTCTAGGTTGCTACACAGCGGGAAGTAATAGTTTCTTACCGATATTTCGTTACAATCTATAGGTCCCATCCTCATGTTTCAAGAATTATTGAACCCTGATAATGGGACCGATAGGTTATCCCGAAATGTTGGTAAGAAACTACCACTTCCCGCTTCGTAATAACCCAGAATAGGACACTTCGCGGCGGAAGCCTGAAATCACGCAAGATGTATGAAACTAATAAATTGAAATTTTTTAGCAGGGAAGTCCTTTGGTTCTGCACAATAATAATAATAAACATATGCAAGGAAACAGGGGTACAATTGGACAAAAAGCATTGGTATGAACGTGTGCAAAAATCAGTAGAAACAATTCAAGGAAGCAAGGTAACCATATTGTGGAATCAACAAGTGCAAACTGACAGAACTATCCCCAACAACAAACTAAATGTTATATTCCGTGGTAATGAAAAGGGAACATATATGTTAATAGACGTTGTAATCTCAGGAGACAGAAATGTGATTGAAAAAGAAGCCGACAAAATTCTAAAATATAAAGACCTTACAATAGAAATACAGCGCATGTGGAATGTAAAAACAGAGGTGATACCAGTAATAATAGGGGCGACTGGGACTATTTCAAAATCAATCAGAAAATACGTGAGCAACATACCGGGAAAACATGAAGTCAAGGAACTACAGAAAACAGCCATAATGGGCACTGCAAACATACTTCGGGAAGTAAAAGGTAACGGCAAAGCAGTCCCGTCACAGGCCTGGAGTGGCCCAGAGGTTTCCAAGAAGTTAAGGTTGCCAGATTTCATGACAACGGCACAGGATGGTGGTAAGGTTGTCAGCCTTACGCGCCGGCCGCTTTTACCCTCAGGAAATGCTCCTGGTACTCATTTCTGTTAGATGTTGAGTCGGCCCCAGGGCCATAGTGCGATCAGAAGGATTGTATGTCAATGAAAAATTCCAATGACACCAGCTGGGACCGAAAGAGCGACCTTCCGATTTGTAGCACAGCACCTTAACCACTGTACCACCGCTACTTCGGAAAGTACTAATGTAAAAGTACAATAGATTCAACACTGGAACTAACGATATAAGCACCATGAATAGTAACAACAGAATAGCTGCAACACTGTATTCCCCAGGGACATAGTTTGAT
>Ga0123357_10014313_pt1 | contig 10346 bp, 5 predicted proteins | sample TergutEmb28metaG_FD_89873 | JGI IMG/M metagenome (GOLD analysis project Ga0123357, IMG submission 89873) | Embiratermes neotenicus P4 segment gut microbial communities from Petit-Saut dam, French Guiana - Emb289 P4 | ecosystem: Host-associated > Arthropoda: Insects > Digestive system > Gut ... | reverse complement strand
GTGTCCGAGTTTTTTATTCTACTGTTTTGTATCCGGATTTTTTGCTATTCTACTCATTTGTGTTTGGTTGTTTTCTTATTCTACAGATTTGTGTCTGGTTTGTTTGTTAACCTACTGATTTGTGTCTGGTTTGTTTGTAATTCTACTGATTTTTGTCTGGTTTTTTGTTATTCTACTCATTTGTGTCTGGTTTATCTGTTATTCTAATGATTCGTGTCCGGTTTGTTTGTTATTCTACAGATTTGTGCCCCGTTGGATTGTTACTCTACTGACTTGTGTCCGAGTTTTTGTTATTCTACCGATTTGTATCCAGATTGTTTGCTATACTACTGATTTGTGTCTTGTATGTGTTATTTTACAGATTTATGTATCATTTTTTTGTTATTCTACTGATTTGTGTCGAGTTTGTATGTTATTCGAATGATTTGTGATTGGTTTGTATGTTATTCTACTGATTTATGGACAGTTTGTTTGTTATTCTACTGTGTTATATCCGGTTTGTTATTATTCTACTGATTTGTGTCCGGTTTGTTTTTAATTCTACTGATTTTTGTCCGGTTTGTTTGTTATTCAACTATCTTTTGTTTTTGTTTTGTTATTCTACGTGTTTGAGTCTGGTTCGTTTGATATTCTAATGAATTGTGTCCGGGTTTTTGTTATTCTACTTATTTGTGTCCGTTTTGTTTGTTATTCTACATATTTGTGTCTGGTGTATTTGTTATTTTATTGATTTGTGTCCGGTGTATTTGTTATTCTACTGAATTTGTCGGGTTTGTTTGTTATTCTACTGATTTGTGTCCGGTGTGTTTGTTATTCTACAGATTTGTGTCTGGTTTTTTTTGTTATTCTAGTTAATTGTGTCTGGTATGCTTGCTACTCTACTGATTTGTGTCTAGCATGTTTGTTATTCTACTGATTTGTGTCCGTTTTGTTTGTTAACCTACTGATTTGTGTCTGGTTTGTTTGTTATTCTACTGATTTTTGTCTGGTTTTTTATTATTCTACTGATTTGTGCCTGGGTTGTTTGTTATTCTACTGATTTGTGTCTGGTTTGTTTGTTATTCTACTGATTTGTGTCTGGTGAGTATGTTAACCTACTGATTTGTGTCTGGTATGTTTGTTATTCTACAGATTTGTGTCTGGTTTTTTGTTATTCTAGTGAATTGTGTTTTGTTTGCTTGCTACTCTACGGATTTGAGTCTGTTTTTTTTATATTCTAGTGAATTGTGCCTGGTTTGCTTGCTACTCTACTGATTTGTGTCTAGCATGTTTGTAATTCTATTGATTTGTGTCTGGTTTGTTTGTTAACCTACTGATTTGTGTCTGGTTTGTTTGTTATTCTACTGATTTTTGTCTTGTTTTTTGTTATTCTATTGATTTGTGTCTGGTTTGTTTGTTATTCTACTGATTTGTGTCTGGTTTGTTTGTTATTCTACTGATTTGTGTCTGGTTTGTTTTTTAATCTACTGATTTGTGTCTGGTATGTTTGTTATTCTACAGATTTGTGTCTGGTTTTTTTGTTATTCTAGTGAATTGTGTCTGGTTTGCTTGTTACTCTACTGATTTGTGTCTAGCATGTTTGTTATTCTACAGATTTGTGTCTGGTTTGTTTGTTAACCTACTGATTTGTGTCTGGTCTTTTTGTTAACCTACTGATTTGTGTCTGGTTTGTTTGTTATTCTACTGATTTGTGTCTGGTTTATTTGTTATTCTACTGATTTGTGTCTGGTTTGTTTGTTATTCTACTGATTTGTGTCTGGTTTTTTTGTTAACCTACTGATTTGTGTCTGGTATGTTTGTTATTCTACAGATTTTTGTCTGGTTTTTTTGTTATTCTAGTTACTTTTGTCTGGTTTGCTTGCTACTCTACTGATTTGTGTCTAGCATGTTTGTTATTCTACTGATTAGTGTCTGATTTGTTTGTTAACCTACTGATTTGTGTCTGGTTTATTTGTTATTCTACTGATTTGTGTCTGGTTTTTTGTTATTCTACTGATCTGTGTCTGGTTTTTTTGTTATTTTACTGATTTGTGTTTTGTTTGTTTGTTATTCTACTGATTTGTGTCTGGTTTTATGTTATTCTACTGATTTGTGTCTGGTTTGTCTGTTACTCTAATGATTCGTGTCCGGTTTGTTTGTTATTCCACAGTTTTCTGTCCCGTTGGTTTGTTAATCTATTGATTTGTGTCCGAGTTTTTTTATTCTACCGATTTGTATCCGGATTGTTTGTTATTCTACTGATTTGTGTCTGGTTCGTTTGTTATTCTACTGATTTGTGTCTGGTTTGTTTGTTAACCTACTGATTTGTGTCTTGTATGTTTATTATTCTACAGATTTGTGTCTGGTTTTTTTGTTATTCTAGTGAATTGTGTCTGGTTTGCTTGCTACTCTACAGATTTGTGTCCAGCATGTTTGTTATTCTACTGATTTGTGTCTGGTTTGTTTGTTAACCTACTGATTTGTGTCTGGTTTGTTTGATATTCTACAGATTTGTGTCTGGTTTGTTTGTTATTCTACTGATTTGTGTCTGGTTTTTTGTTATTCTACTGATTTGTGTCTGGTTAGTCTGTTACTCTAATGATTCGTGTCCGGGTTATTTGTTATTCTACAGATTTCTGTCCGGTTGGTTTGTTACTCTACTGATTTGTGTCCGATGTTTTGTTATTTTACCGATTTGTATCCGAATTATTTTCTATTCTACTGATTTGTGTCTGGTTTGTTTGTTATTGTACTGATTTGTGTCTGATTTTTTGTTATTCTACTGATCTGTGTCTGGTTTTTTTGTTATTCTACTGATTTGTGTCTGGTTTGTTTGTTATTCAACTGATTTGTGTCTGGTTTTATGTTATTCTACTGATTTGTGTCTGGTTTGTCTGTTACTCTAATGATTCGTGTCCGGTTTGTTTGTTATTCTACAGATTTCTTTCCCGTTGGTTTGTTAATCTATTGATTTGGATCCGAGTTTTTTTATTCTACCGATTTGTATCCGGATTGTTTGTTATTCTACTGATGTGTGTCTGGTTCGTTTGTAATTCTACTGATTTGTGTCTGGTTTGTTTGTTAACCTACTGATTTGTGTCTGGTTTGTTTGTTATTCTACTGATTTGTGTCTGGTTTGTTTGTTATTCTACTGATTTGTGTCTGGTTTTTTGTATTCTACTGATTTGTGTCTGGTTAGTCTGTTACTGTAATGATTCGTGTCCGGTTTATTTGTTATTCTACAGATTTCTGTCCGGTTGATTTGTTACTCTACTGATTTGTGTCCGATTTTTTTTATTCTACCGATTTGTATCCGGATTATTTCCTATTCTACTGATTTGTGTCTGGTTTTTTTCTTATTCTACTGATTTGTGTCTGGTTTGTTTGTTAACCTACTGACTTGTGTCTGGTTTGTTTGTTATTCTACTGATTTTTGTCTGGTTTTTTGTTATTCTACTCTTTTGTGTCTGGTTTATCATTTACTCTAATGATTCGTGTCCAGTTTGTTTGTTATTCTACAGATTTGTGTCCCGTTGGTTTTTTACTCTACTGATTTGTGTCCGAGTTTTTGTTATTCTACTGGTTTGTATCCGGATTGTTAGCTATTCTACTGATTTGTGTCTGGTATGTGTTATTTGACAGATTTGTGCCTCGTTTGTTTGTTATTCTAATGATTTGTGTCGAGTTTGTTTGTAATTCGACTGATTTTTGATTGGTTTGTTTGTTATTCTACTGATTTATAGCCAGTTTGTTTGTTATTCTACTGTGTTATATCCGGTTTGTTTCTTATTCTACTGATATGTGTCCGGTTTTTTTTAATTCTACTGATTTTTGTCCGGTTCGTTTGTTATTCAACTGTCTTTTGTTTTTTTGTTATTCTACGTGTTTGAGTCTGGTTCGTCTGATATTCTAATGATTTTTGTCCGGTTTTTTGTTATTCTACTTATTTGTGTCCGTTTTGTTTGTTATTCTACATATTTGTGTCAGGTTTTTTTTTATTTTACTGATTTGTGTTCGGTGTATTTGTTATTCTACTGACTTTTGTCGGGTTTGTTTGTTATTCTACTGATTTGTGTCCGGTGTGTTTGTTATTCTACTGAGTTGTGTCCGGTTTGTTTTTTATTCTATTGTTTTGTGTCCGGATTGTTTGTTATTCTACAGATTTGTGTCCGATTTGTTTGTTATTCTACTGATTGGTGTCCCTTTTGTTTGTTCTTCTATTGAATTGTGTCTGGTTTATTTGTTATTCTACTGATTTGTGTCTGGTTTTTTATTATTCTACTCATTTGTGTTTGGTTTGTTTTGTTATTCTGCTGATTTGGTCCGTTTTGTTTGAAATAAACACAAATATTTTAGATCTCTTACAACCTCTATGTTTTAGGTTTTTGCAAATAAATTAATCAAACACCAAATTTTTATTTTATGCGAAATTCACATTTTCTTTTTATATCCTTATTGATATTCTAAGATCTTCTAATTTATTTTTAAAACGTTTCTCATCCTAGGAAGCTGGAAATGCTGTCATTTCTCTACGTTATCTCCTTGAAGACTTACACTTTTTTCACAACGCTAATGCCATGATTGTATGACCGTAGCAAACGCTTCTCTAGGAGTTCGTTGTGACCACTTTCTTGTGCATGGGCGAGGCTCCTTCGGTTTGTTTTCACACGACGTTCGGCCTTCTTTGATCTGTCGTACCCACGAACGCACATTTTTCACGTCCATAACGCCATCATTGCATGTCTCACTCAATTGTTGATGAATTCCGATGATTTTCATGTCTCGCAAATGGAGGAATCGAATAATCACGCGTTGTTCTTCGAACCTAAACGTCGCCATTGAAGTATCTCAAACACTACTGCCACTCGACGACATCACAAGCATTCAACGGGTAGGACAGTGTTGCCAATTGGCATCATCCAACCTAAAGTACAGCCACGCCATCTCCAATAACTTTCACGTTTCGACCTGCTTCCATTCCCGAGAAAAAAATTAGGAGACCTTAGATCCTGAATGCACCACGTACATGAATATTCCCATGAACTACACGCTTTCTGAATTCATTTGTTTATATCCAGCAAGGAGACGTAAATTTTGTTGCCTCGAATTTTCAAACGATATCGCAAGGCCAGTTTTCAACATATAATTTTACCGTGCAATGCCATACCTGTTGACAGGTTAAGATGCTGGTGTCTCTTAATTTTCTACTTCGCCCTTAGTACACGGACGGTTAGTGAGTGCCTGCATGTAGCTTAATGGGGTGTCTTGCTTTTGTGTGTAGACGCTGGGCTTTTTCATCGGGCGATTTTGATGAGTGGAACTGCTTTAGCGGATTGGGCGCTGACTACTAGTTCAGTCGTTACCATCCAGGTGTCTCAGAAACTCAATTGCCCTTTGTCGGAGACAAACGACGAGATGGCGTCCTGCTTGCGCAAGAGGCGTCTCGACGAGATTATGAACGCCAAAGCTGAAGTTCCTGAATTCAAAACCCGATTTGGTCCGATGGTAGACGGCACTGTGGTGCCGAACGATCCATTTCATCTCACAGGGGTGTACAAGGATCTGTTCAGCAGGTAAATAAACATAATGGGCACGTCACTGGAGTTATTTTAGTGTGGTAAATATTGTACAGGTTGGCCGATAATCATTACGAAAATATATGTGTAACTTTCTGAAGACTAATCACGATTATAGTTTCTCTTATATTCCTGTAAATTTACTGTTTAATTTTTTAGATACCAGTTTTCAGTTAATAGGCCATATGCCTGAGAAAGGAATTCTTTTTCTTTTCGAATAAAAAGTGTATAATTTGGTTACGTATTCAACGTAAAATCCATCACCGAGTAAACACAATCGAATTTAACGTGGAACATATTTGCCCAATTTTTAGAGTAAGACAACCATAAGTTTACAAAGTTCATTTTCTTTCCTTCGTGCTGCCAGAACTATTTTCCGACAAGCTTAGTTTTTTTCGGAATAATGGATAAATAGCTAAACGGACCAATAGACGTTGAATTCCTCAAGAGATGCAGGTTCTCCGTATTGTGTAATGTGTATAGTTTGGATTTTCCTGAGAAATGGACTCTTACCAAACAGAAAACCTAATCCATAGTCTTCTTCGTTTGACAGTTTTCCCTTCACTCCAGCAACGGTCCTTCAAAAGTGTTGATCAAAATTTCACGTGGTTTTCCTTGGATCTCGGGAATCACTCATTGTACAACAACATTCTGAGTTATATTGCATGCTTTTCTTGCAACCTTCAAACACGAACGTAAAAATTTTCGCCGAAAAGAAGATATCCGAACTTTAATAAAATTTTCTTCGTACTGTAGATATCGAAGTACAAAATTCGATAAAATTCAAAATGCAGCCCCACAATTCAGCTATTTTCGTCAATTAAATTTCAAAGAACCCACTTCCAATTGCATCAGGTCCTTCGTTTCCGAACGCTGTACCTTGACTCAAGCCTACGGCTACCTGGATTTAAAGCAGCACAACCTGAGAACTTCAGCGTAGTTAATTTTGCTTTTCCTTTGTAATAAATGTTAATTATGTTGTCTGTCACTACGTCTCCCCGTTTCATATCTTCTCTCACTTAGTCATCAAATGACTATTTAAAAAAAACTGTGGACTGTTATCTTTGGGTTTTGCTCGAGCGATACTTTTGTATCGCACAGAAAACAGCCAGCGGTTAGAGTTTGAGTGTTTCGGGGGTACTGGATTGCTACTGTAGAGAAAATGCTCTACTTCTGTGTTTCCCAAGAGCTGTGATTGCATACGGCACAGAAAAAAAAATTTCTTATGCCTCACAACCTAGGGAGATGCTCCTCTGATTTCTCTCCGACGGATATTTAACTGTCTTTTCGTGTGGGCACTCGGTGCGATATTTTTGAAATAAAATTAACAGCAACCTGTTAATGTAGAACAATAGCACAGGTAGTGACTATCCTACAGGTACGAACTGCTGTGTGGTGTGACCGAACTGGAGAGCTACGATTTGCTGGATGCAGGGTCGCTGCAGCACGGAATGCTGGAGCAAGAAAGAGACAGGAAGATCTACAAGTACGTCAGAGAACGTTTCGAGTACGAACCTGGCCTCATTCTGGCTGAGACGTTGAAAGCATACAACGCAACGAATCGGCGGTCGATTGACTCGTCACTTTCTGTAGCGAAGACACACAGAGACATACTCCTGGACATCCTGAGTGATGCCCGTGCTGCCGCACCAATGGTCCAGACCGCTGACTTCCATTCCAGGGCAAATCCTAAATCATATTTCTACGTTTTTTCACACAAGAGTGAACATGGCGATTACGCTGCGGTGAGTAGATCAAACACTTTTGTAATCATTATAATTTATTTTTATTCCTGTTTCATTGAAATGCGCATTTATATTTAAAAAGTAACCCAATTCTACATGTATATGAAACTTTGGTCTCTCGCCCTGAGGGGAGTACAGGTTGAGGTCATTTTCCAAAAAAAATAGAGGACAGGCCACAGAACGATATCAAATTAAACATGCAGGAAAGTCGTAATTTCCAGTCCTATTCTAAACATTACTCAGATTGAATGAGTGATGGAAAAAGGGATGTTGTTCGCTTCGTGGAAATCGGAAGTGCCCAAAGCGTATGCAGGGTTCCGTTCGCAGTCTCGGACAATAATTTCAGATCGGGATTAAAATGGATAAAGAAATGTGGTATGGGGCTGTGGAGTGGGTACAGTTGGCACAACGCATGGTACAGTGTTTTATAGTTATTGAATTTCATAATCTCATTTTCTCTTGTACAGATATTCTAATACCATACTTGTCTGTGATTCTACATTTGTTTACGAATTCTTTCTTATGTGAAACAGCATATTATTTCTAGGTTGGGCCAAGTACTTGATCATCAACATTTTGGACTGACGGTCTGCCTCAGGCTTCAGGTTTAACCTTAGACATAGAGAATACATTATTCTCCAAAACACTGTTATCTACATATAAGAAAATGCGGTGTCACAATGCATAAGTCCACAGTTTGAATACCTGAAGTGTACTTAATGCGCAATTCTTCTCCCAGGTTAAAATCCAAAAGAGTTTCCATGGAGAGGAACTTCCATACGTGTTTGGAGTTCCTCTTGATACTGCTAAATTCCCTTCTCACCACTTCAACGACAAGGAACGACTGTTGTCCGAGGCTGTGATGACCTACTGGACAAACTTTGCCAAGACGGGGTGAGTAGCGTGTCGTTAGCGATCCTTGTCTACAGCAACTAATTAAAAATAGTTTAGTAATTGGCAAATACCACAGTGCGACTGCTAAACTTTCCTTGTTTAGAAGCCAAACTATAGTTTAAGATAATTTCTGAGTTTGTGGAAATGCGTATGTCATTATTCAACTTTCACTCAACAAATAAGATTTCTAAAAGTACACTGATCGTGCATAGAAAAAGGATGCCATGCTAACTTCGTGCTTCTTCAGTGGACGTAACATTGTTATTGCTAGTCAAGTGAGTGTAACCCTACCAAACATGAACATTTGTTTCTGTCGTTTTATAAAAAAAAACCTATATTAATAGAAGAAATATTAAGGACAGAGGATGACTCATGACCCTCATTTTGTTACCTAAGAAATACAAAATATATCCACGTTGCTAAATAAGAGTGAAATTCAATAGTTGTTGGATGCAACAAGACCGAAAGTAATATCGCTTTTGCTTATAAGTAATTGCATACTGTATTGCGGTAAATACATATTTGATTGACTCCTGCACCATCTCATATAAAAAAGGGTAAAATGATCCCGTTACAGGCTCGGTGTGTCCCAGAGGGTAGGTAAAGGTATAGCTCTACTCTTACATGCCCGCGGCACTAGAAGGGGGTGAGTGGTCAGCAGCACGCACCGGCCGTACTTGACCCTTGGGAAAGACCCGGTACCCATTTCACAGGAGGCCGAAGGGGTGAAAAAAATTAGATAATTGAATTCATCGATACATAATTATCGTTACGGGTCTCAAATGAAGTCATCGATGTTTGATCTCTGTTGTTTATAAAGCAGGGATTGTACTGAACAAAATTCACAACAGTTGGATTTACCTTACAACTATCAATGAAATGCCATCAGCGGCGAATGCAGTGGAATTGCGTTTCAAGAATTGTTTATACGAAAGCGGCTTATGGATAAACCAATAATTTTGTCCTCCAAATTTAGCTTCCTTTGAATGTGATTAAAGACAATATAAGTATCAAAATTGCTCGCCATATAATACTGGTTGTGCAGTTTTACGGTATGCCGATTTACAGGGTGATTTTAACCTAAGCACATTACATTTCGTCGGTCGTAAAATGGTAGACCATGGGCTTTAAAATGATCAAGGGATTGTAGGGTATTAGTACAGCATTCAATGTAGGATAACATCACATAGGCCCGTTCACTTGACATCAACCTGTAGATGTTCGGAGCCAGTAAGTATGTACAGGCAGTTCAAAGACGCGCTTCCCTTTTTCAGTTATTAGAACCCACAATTTAGACTACGACTTATTGTTCCGAAACGTCGTTACATCGGTCTACTCTTATATAGAAAGTAATTTATTTGAATGTTATTAAACATCTATAACTAAAATTCCTAACTCTATATTTGCGATCTTTCGGGGACGTCTATAGTGCCAGCTTCAGATAAGATACGCTAGGCCTACTGGCGAAGAACCGCTTTACCTGACAGATCATAGAGAACAGGTGCCCTGTGCATGTATCATCCCCTTCAACTTTGAACCCAATATGTGTGAATTTATTTCAAGATGAAATATACGGACGGGCGTACGGACGGACGGACGGGCGAAGGGAAGAAAGGAAGCAGGGAAAACAGAGAGCACCATTTGCCTATGATTTTCTTTCTACATGCACTACGACCGAAGAACACAGAAAATGCAACCCTAATGAAATGATTGAAGGGACATTTTATGTACAGAAAATTCATTCGGTGTGGTCATGGATCAGTACTGAAAGCGCTATACTGTGGAATGTACAACCCTAATTGCAGCTTGGATAGATTACTAATAAAGCGTTATGGATGTTCTGGACGTTCATAAATTGATATCGATATCTTATGTTTATTGGACCGTACATCATTTTGATAGCTGAAGAATAAAAGACCAACTTGATGTCACTTGCTATTTTATTCCGCTTCTTATGTGCTCAACATGTTTCGGAAATTAATATATCCATCATTAGGAGCTTGCGACTATTCTATTGAATTACCACATTGGTCGTATCTCCAACACACATCGAACCAAGAACAATACGACCAATGTGGTAATTCAACAGAATAGTCGCAAGCTCCTGATGATGGATATATTAATGTCCGAAACATGTTGAGAACATAAGAAG
>Ga0123357_10014310_pt1 | contig 10346 bp, 3 predicted proteins | sample TergutEmb28metaG_FD_89873 | JGI IMG/M metagenome (GOLD analysis project Ga0123357, IMG submission 89873) | Embiratermes neotenicus P4 segment gut microbial communities from Petit-Saut dam, French Guiana - Emb289 P4 | ecosystem: Host-associated > Arthropoda: Insects > Digestive system > Gut ... | reverse complement strand
CGGGCACTTGTGAATACGGTGATGAACCTTCGGGTTCCATAAAGTGCGGGGAATTTCTTGACTAGCTGCAGAACCAGTTAGCTTCTCAAGAAAGACTCTGCTCCATGGAGTAAGTAAGTAAGTTATAGGAATGTTCTCATGAATCAGTCTTCTGGAGTTAGTGACATTTCCTGAACCACAGGTGTTATGATACACCATCATACCTTGGTTCTTGGTCCTTCATTGTTATCATGGAATTCACCATGTGATAGTGATATTGATATATAAGTAGAATTTACCTGAAGGTACTCTATGCCAATACAATGAATCCTTGTGTGTGCTTAAAAAAAGAAATGCTAACCATATTACTGTTACGGTTTTTGCCCTTTTTATTGGACTTCTTGAAAGCATGAGAATAACAGCAATGTTAGTGATAAGTGATACAGCTGTTATTTTATTTCAGGGACACTGCTGACATGTGTGCTGCTGATGCAGGCTATTGACAGGCACAAGTACCAGGAGGACACATTTGCCAAGTTGAACCAACTTATTGAAGTGGACTGTCATCGTAGTGGCTACTACAAAGATTTGTGTTAGTTACACACTGTGCATGAACACCTTGAGTAACTACCAACCAACTGTAGAGTTGAGTCTGCAGTGAGAAGCAGACATTTGCTTAGCTTGTCAAAAATGTTTTACCCTTTTATAATACCTGGAAGCCTAGTCTTCACAAGGTACTGCCATTGGACTCTCTTCTGAACCAGTTGAATTCAATCTGCCCCTATTTCACTAACATGTATTTTAATGTTATCCTCCACTCTACCCTTGTTTTTCAAATTGTTTCTTTTCTGGAGGTTTTATGATTAAAATTTTGAATTCACTTCTGATTTTCTCCATGTATGTATGTTTACCAATCATCTCATCCTCTCATATTTGATTGTTCTAATAAATAATACATGGTGAAGAGTACAAATTATGAAGTCTCTCATTATGTAATTTTCACTGTCAACCTATTACTTTATATGTTATAGGCCCAGGTATTCTTCTCAGTGCTTTTTAATTCATAATAAGAGTGTCGGCAATACTTAAGAGGAAACGTCTGTTAATTTTATCAAAAATTATTGGAATCTGGTTTAGGTCCTTACAGGTAGTTGATAGTTACTAAGTTGTTCAAGAAGTATTTTATTGATCTGAAACCTGCTCTTATATATATGGCTAACTGGTCAGTTTAATTTAGTTCACACCCTCAAAACTTACTTTTGTGTTGTTTTTAGTTTTAATAATCAGTACAACAAAATTCATCAGACTCTTGAAATGAACTTGTGTTACAAAATGTCTTGCATACAGTGTCATAGGGAGCAGCACCTCATTAATTCAGCTCATTCAAGGTATACTTAATTCAGATTCAGAACTATTGCCTTGTATATTTAAAAAGTCAGTTATCTGTTAAAGAGTGACCATTCCAGTGTTAGTGAGTAGTAAAATGTTCAGGGATTTCATTTCCTCTTAGTCCAGAATTACTTCTTTCCCACACAACAAGCCAATTCGAACACAGTAGAATCATCCAATTAAAAGACCTGATGCATGCCTCAGACTGCAGGTTTCAAGTTCCGTTTCACTACAGCTCCTCTGAATCATATTGCATGTTATGATATTAATTTAAGGGAGGAGAGGGACTAGTGACTGTAATGTGCTGCTCATTGGCTTTTTATAGGCCTTTCATCTTCATCATGTACCACAAACCTTAACACTTTGCCAATCGGATGGCCCTGTAATTAAATACCCAGAGTTCCCAGACATTTTACACACTTCAAATGTTCAACCCCTCAGTATATTCTTACTTGCAGTTTGAATGTCTAGATGAAACTCTTGAACCCAGTACTGAAGAAACTGCATTTAAACAATCTAGCAGTTCCTAACAGAGTGGTATTTCTCAAACTAAGACCTTTTGTGAAGCGGAACAAAATAGAATTGACAAATGCATTTTGTTTCACTTCTCTTCTTATGTGCAGTGCATACTTTACACTGTCTGGCATGGTACTACTTGCCCCCCCCCCAGCAACAATTTTGTCCAGTTTGTGTTTGCTGAAATCCCTGAGAATCTGCCTGGGGAGTCCTGTTTAGACCCCCTTTGTGTTGGTTGCTTTTCTAGCAACTGCAATTCGTAAGAACTCAACTCATTTGGATTCAGGACTTCTGATATCTGGGAATTTGCTGCATTTTGCAGGAAGTCTGTGTAATTATTTCTTGTTTTTGTTTGCTGTTTTGTACACAAAAATACATTTAAGGGTGGACAGTTTAGCAGATACATTCTGTCATTTGACAGTTTTCCGTAGATCTGAGTAAAAACTAAGGTACTTGTCAGCCTTATCTACATCCTTCATGAATTTATTGGACCAAAAACAGTGTAAGGTGTATATATTTCCAGATCTGTTCTGTCTTTCCTTCCTGCATTCACTCCTGTTGCAACATGGATCATACTTGTCAGTTTCACAAATCTTTTGTCTGTCCACACTTGGACTGTTATTTCACCTTTCCTTTGGAATGCAGACTGCCATATTTTCCAGTGGTTGGCTTCGTGTTCTAGGATAGTTGGACTGCCCCTTGTTAGTCCTCATAGTGCTTCAAGTCTTGCCTTTCTGTCTAGCAATATTGCAACTTATCTCACACTATTATACAATGGCTTGATAGGTGAGAGGATTCCGGCCTATATTTCTGTCTAAAGTGATAAAACTGTGTCCCCCAAATGTATATTTCATCTTAACAGATATAACCCAATACCATATTTTATTTTTCCTGGATTGCATGTCCTAAATTTCAGATGACCCCACCATGGGATCATGGTGTCATCAGGTGACAGTTCTTTTGGTTGTAAACTGACATGTATTTCTGTATAAAATATTCATATACAGGCCGTATTTTGAATAGCCTCACTGCATCTTGTATTTTCTGGCTTGTTTTATCTTCAGAGCCACCTGGATTTCACTACTTTCTTCCTCTTACTTTATACTTGCCACTGTCACTAGTAAAAATTAAGGGACAGTTCAAAATTGTTTACGTGGAGGAGTTGTGGTGACATCACTGTCACTGTCCAAAATTTCAGACATTAGAATATGTATCAAAATATAACTCACACAAAATACCATAGTCTTTCGTAACACTCTTACACAAAGCCACGGTTTCTACTGAAGGAAGTGATGAAAGACAATAGAGGTATCTGAATCTGTGGTCACTTTGTTGCAATTGTATGGTTCCAAGAATGTGGCGTCAGGAAGGGTCTGTGTGTTGGTAACTTAAGACCCAAACATTCTGCTTCAAGGTGTTGATAACCTTGACATAATAAGTGATATAGGACAGCTGCAAAATGCATGGTATAGCAGTCACATTTTATATGTGACCAGATGGCAAAGTGTTCATAAGAAACCTGCAATGGCAATTTTAATAAGTCAAACATTCCTCATTAGCAGTTCATTGCATTTTGAAAAAGGGCTTTAGAACATATATCATAGTGTCATTAATATGCTTTGGATTTGTATGCACTAAAGAATCCAAAAACATTCATGCAGATATGCAGTCAAATGTTTGAAATATGGTACATGTTACAGATGGAAATATGCATTAAGAATGTGTGCATGCCCAGAAATGAGTCCATTTATTTTGCTTACAATTGATTTCAGTAATATTATATAGTACATTTATCATTTATTGTATTAAAATGATTAAGATAAAAATTGTGTATGGAATAAGAAAATTAGAATGGCATCCTTAGAAGTAATTAATTAATGTATTGCATTTAATCACTATGCAGTGCATTAAGTTTTGAAACAAAAAATTCTGCCTATTACTGATAAATATGTTCTCATATTTTGGGAAAACTCAACATCACATGCAAGTACACGAGCATATTTCATTTTCATACTATCTGTAAGTGTGATATTTTCAAAAGAGTGGTCAATGGAAGTTTCACTGTTAAACACTTAAGAGATTTTAGTTACTGGTGGTAGCCAGCATTTTTAGATGGCACTGAGTGCGTTTTTTTCTTTTCAATACCTCCTTTTGATTGCATTCAAAGCATTCCATACTTCTAAAACTACATTTAAACTTTCAATTTGGGTCAGTCCTTTCTGTTCTAGTTTGTGTATGGCTTTTGCCAACAAAGTAAATTGAATGAATAAAATCCAAATCTTCCCATATTCATTTCATGTCGAGCACATCTTGAGCTTCTTTGATATGCTTTGCATCATCTGCACTGAATTTGCTGCTTACACATTTGATGAGTTCAAATTTTTTGGCATAATATGCAGTAGTTTCAAGCCAGGTTCCCCAATGGGTTATAGCTGGAGATGAAGGAATGGGCAAACCACCAGATTCATGAATTGATGTTTTGAAAGTTGGAACAAAATGTCTTAGCTATGAAATGTAAACCATTGGGTCAGGCATGTAAGATATATCATTTTACAGTTTGCAATGTGCTTATAGCTTTTATCATATAAGGTGCTGCATCTGTACATAACTAGCAGCACTGTGTCACGCAAAATACCATTCGGCCACAAAAGACACAAGTAAGTATTAAAGAATGCAGCAGTTGGAGAATAATTTACATTTTGCAGTACATCCAGCATTATTTCATATAATTTGCTGGCTGTTCCACTCCCAAAGTGCCAAATATGGCATTAGGGACACACTGTTGTTCACTATCATTGGCTGCATCCATTGACACCCAAACTGAATTGTCCCTTCATTCCTGCATCTATTGAGTGGCATGTTACACAGTTGTGAAGTGTAATTTTTCCTTAACGTAAATTCATCTGGAACTTTGCTGGGAAGTTTACTGATTCAGTGTTTCATAATTTTCCCTTGGGAATAGTGGCAGAAACAAAGGCTGTGTGTATATCCTTATACAAGTGGTTTGCAAATTGTACTGGTTTATCACCTGAATCAGCTGGGTTATTTAGCAAAATCTGGATGGACTGTTTGGTAGCATTTGGGCACAGCTTTGTCCGTAGTTCAGTTTTTTTTATGTTTTGTGTTTCACTGTTGCAACATGGTGCTGCACCTGGAACTTGGTTGATGAATTCACTTTTACTTCACAGTACTGACAAGTATACGTTTCTGTCACTTGTGAAACCTTAAAGATCGTGTACATGTGAAATGAGAATATTGTCACTATTCCTCTTCTCTTCTGGCATGTTTGATCTTCATTTTATACAGCTACAAAAGAACTACAAATGAACTGTAGATGAACAGAGTGTAATAAAACTACAAAAATGGCCATTGGAAACTCTCAGAATAAAATGAATTGTAGAACACTTGTATACGAGTAATACACGCGCGCGCGCGCACACACGCACACACACACACATGCATGTGCACGCACGCACAGACACACACACAGTTGAACTCTTATAACGACCTTGGTTTGTGTAACATCTCGGCTATAAGCTTGTACATTCTGTGGTACCAACTGATTCACCATAAGGCACATGTTTTTCTGCCCTGCATAGTGCAACTTATGTAAGAACATCTACCTCAAATATTATGAGATTGCCAGCCATCAGTTCAAATATAATTTTCCAAGAAGTAGACTGTTTTATAATGCAGCCATCTCTTTGTCCCCTCTTAGATAGCCATATATATTTCAGGCCTTGACAATGACAGTAATAACAGTAATTCCTTGGTGTGTAAAGTTCGCCTTTGCTGTCCTACTCCTGCACTTAACAGGAGACTGGTAATGTGATCACATGGCTACAGTCATGAATGCAAGGAAGGTTTTGAGCATCAAAGGAAGAGTTAAAGTGATACAAGAAATAGAAAATGGAAACAAAAAAGCTGACATGTGTTGGAATTTAGTTTTGTAAATGCTGTGATCCATAGGTTTTGGTAAAACAGAACTAAAGTTTTTCATTTGTTCAAATAGAACGGATTGAGAATAAATAGTTTTCAAAAGCCTGAACAAAGTGACATCATTGAGGTGCTGCTGAAGTAGTTTAAGCAACAGAGAGGTGACAATGTAGCAGTGAGCAGTCTTCCTGTCATGATAACTTTTGCTCTTTCTAAATTTTAATTATAAGTTAACAAATTTTTTATAGTAACCTGTATGGAAGTTTACAACTATAGAAGAGTAATTTTCATTATTTCTAAATTTTAATTGTAATTTAAATTTGAAATACATCATACCATTAACATTAAGTAGTATGCCTGCAGATCTCTGTTTTGTCTGTTTACACTTACTGTCATCAATGAATAAACTTTAGGCTGTTGGCAGTAGCTGCCACAGATTGACAGCTGTATCAGTATTTACTGTTCAGATAATATGCGAGATCAGTATTATCAATATTAAATAGAAGTTATGACAAAGATATTAGTTGCAAATAATTGGCAGCAGAAATAAAAGTATTTGTGAAAACATGTTACTATTAGCAGAACACTGTTTACAAATCATTTGCTATCATCTGGTGATTCTGTTTTGTAGAGTAAATGCAAATAGTAAGTACTTTCTGGGAATTCCTCTACACTTTATATAATCATGCAATTTTCTTATACATTTTCTTAAAATATGATGAGTATTACAGGAAGATTGCCAGAGGACTAGACTGTGTCCAGAATGTTAATTCTATGTCATATTTGCATAATTGGCAATTTTTAGATTTGACATCATACTGAGATGCTTTATTATCTGAAACGTATATGCTGCATTGCTGCTTCTTTATCTGAAATGTATATGCTACATTGTTGCTTCTTTATCCTTGCATACTGGGTTGTTTTTCTGTTATTTCTTTTGTCCTTGCTGTTCCAGAAGAAGCTTGGGTTTTTCTTGGAGATTTATATAAGTCAAAGGAACATCTTTCTGATTGGTTATATTCCTGAGGTTCTCTGTTTTGTTTCTGGACTTTCAGGGAGTCGGTATAAGATGGAATATACCATTGATAAGTGCAGTGAGTTAGACCAGAATATTGATTTGTCAAGCCTGAATTTGACAGCCCTCTACAACTGCCATTACCTGAGTTGTGTGCACACAGTTGACCTCAGCAGCAACAATCTAAGCAGCTGCTCACTTCCTCAACTTCACCCTCTTCAACGTTGCCAGGTTGGTGGAAGTATGTTACCTGAAGCTCCGTGCATTTTTAATCTCAGCATTAGATGGAGCTGCATGGTCAGGTTCATGCATTGCATATATTTGTGGGAAACACTCCTGTTGCTATTTGATGGGATGGAAGGGAAACCCTAGTTATCCAGCCCATAGCCAGTCCATATTCATGTAATACTTGAGTCTTACATTATTGAATGAAGCTGATTAGTTGTAGAGATAATTTATCTTCAGAAATGGTCACAGGTTCATCATACACAATGGAGTGGAAAGAATAGGAAGGATATTGTTATGACCCATTTGAAGTTGTTACACAAGTTAGTATTCACCAGGAAAGGCTGAGGTATGACATGAAAAACTTTAAGGTGGTGTGTATTGCAGCTCAGGTTCAAACTGAGTACCTTTGAAATAAAGGACATGCATTATTGGTCAGTAGTAGCTTCATTTTCGGAGAACAGTTTCTTTCCTTCTGGCAGGGTAATGAAGAGCAGTACACCATGAAAAAATTTTGATGAAACATGATGCTAGGGGACTCAGTTAAATTTTGAGTGAAAGTGGTTTCTAATATTCCTGACCAAACAGAAAGCCCTCTAATTTTGATATTAAGTGCATGCTGTACTATGTTGATGATAGGTCCTGAAGCTGGACAGTAATGCCATTGCAAGTCTTCAGGGGATGCCCTCACTCATGTCACTGCAAATTCTGTCACTGCGAGGCAACATCATCACGACCGCAGAAGAAGTTAAGTTCCTGCAACCTTGCACCAATTTGTCCTCAATAGACTTGCGTGATAATTCTGTTGAGAAAGATGAAATGCTTAAAGAGCTGGTACAAACATTCCTTCTGTCAGTAAATATGTTGAATGGGTGCTCACTCTAACTACAACATGCTCATTATAAGTACACCTTGTATGTCACTCCATGGAAACAGTATCATTTTTGCTTCAGCAGTGCAGCACATGCATATATGCATCATGCATAGTATCAAATGGTGGGGTGTGTAACAGAAGGTACTTACTTCTACCTGAAAAAGAAAATGAATTTGTTAACTTTATCGCTTTCATTATGTACAAGTATTGGTACTGGAGCACTCTGTCACATTCTCTAATTTCATATCAGTATTTTCTCTTGCTGGGCCCATTCTCCTCTTGTGGAGAAGACAGCTCTTCCCATATGAATTTGCTGCAACTGAAAAGACAAAGCTGCACTTTCTGTCTGTACAGATTGAGACGGTTGTAGAAACAGTTTGAAGGAACCATCACAAAACTCTCGTTGAACCATGAATATATTTTTGGAAGTGGCTTTTCAGTTTCAAATGTCTTGAAATAGCAGGTATAATGTGTTGATGATTGGGTGTTTGTATTTTGAATTACAGTGGGCAGGCAGAAAGTAATGCCTCTTTTTATTATTATTATTATTATTATTTTATGATATTAAAATATGGATGTATGCAAGTTTGACAAAATTTCACTATAATGTTAATGCATAGTTAATAGTCGATATAGTCTTTATGTTTGTCAACATTCTTCCTTCTCTGCAACCACTGTCATATGCTGTATCTCAACACTGGCATAATGGTGTCCTCGCAGGCTTTTTTCAAAGGACCGAACAGTTAATAATCTGATGGTGTGAGATCAGTACTCTAGGGTGGATATGTTAACGATTCCGTCCAACGTTTGTGATGGCCCCTGTGGTGTTCTTATGTTTGGCCTAGCGTTGTGAGGGAGCTACACTTCGGACATTTTTCTTGTGGGACGAACTCTACAAAGGTAATCATTTGGAGTGCCAAGTGTTGCAGTATAGTGGTCAGAGTTCTTTGTTGTCCTGCTAGGCAAAAAGTTCATGAGAATAACACCATTATTATCCCATCCATGCTTTTTTCCAACTGCCAGCACACTTTTAAATTCTTCCTTGGATTTCTTGTATGGTGCCATCCTTGATTGGTGCTGGGATTTGGGTTCAAAATGGTGGACCCAGGTTTCATCACCCATGACAATGTGCGACAAGAAGCTCTCACATAAAGTTTTGTATTGGTGCAAAAGATCAGTGGTGACTGCTGTCCTTGTCTTTTTGTGTGCCTCTATCAGCTATCTGTGGGACTGAGGGGTTGGGGACAAACCTTGAAATAGCCAAGCCCTTCAATAGTTGCCATTACACTGCCTTTATTGATGGATAAGTTGGAGCATAATTCATCTGTTTCATTGCATTGGTCACTGAATATCAGTTTATCAACCCAGCAGATATATGGGTTCACTGCAGTGTGAGTGTGACCACTCTATATTTGTCATGCAGTGCTGCTCCTCCTGTTTCAGCTCCTTCAATCCATCTTACCCATTACCAAACAGTACTCACGTCCACAGTAACTGCTGCACCCACTTTGAGTAAACATTCACGAATGCAAGTCAGCTTCCAACCTTCAACCAAAAATGCCATCACTGCTTGTTCAAACTGCACATCAGTCTCTCCTGTTCCAGAATCAGCTGTAGTGCTGCCATCCTTTGAGCAGAAGAGCTAAACCTAATAAAATATAATAGAATATAATCAAGAATGTTCAAGGACTTCACTGGTAAAGTGGTTATTCCCTTGAAAAGTAGAAATGAGGTGCTAGAAATATGATGCATTGCTTTCTGACTGCTCCTTGTGCATAAGAATTGTACAGGCATGGAAGGAGTTATTGTTTGTATTTGTAAAATTTGAGATGGGAGTGAATGCAGTAAATTCTAAGGAATCTACCTCATGTGAACCTCACAAAATTGTATTCATTTTTTTTTCTGGCATGAATCATACAATTTATGACTGAATAAAATTTTTGGTAATCAGTATGAATTCTGCCACAACAGGTCAACTCTTGATCATGTACAGTGAAACCCCAGTTTATGGGACATGCATTGTCATTTTAGAATGGTCATTGTAACATCCTTATGTGATTGGGTATCACTATTCTTTGTGGATTTTGCTTTATTATATTCTTATAGATTGAACTTTATTTAAGATATACAGGTGTCCCAGGAGGAAAGGTCAATATTCTGGGAGGTCATAATATCGGTCATTCTAAGCAAAAATGTTTATATGAACATGTGTCCTATTCCAAACAGTTTACGAGATAGAGCTATTTGAATGTACAACCGCAAAATTGTTGATAAGAAAGAGATATTACATGTACGTACTGTTTCTAATACCGGTATTTATTGTTCGAGTGACAGAGTTGGTACAGTTTATAATAAATGTTCGAAAATTCCACCGTCAACATCAATGCACTTTGCAACTCGTGTGAAGGCATG